>Ga0213866_10000415_pt1 | contig 34401 bp, 45 predicted proteins | sample PICome_11_FD_160079 | JGI IMG/M metagenome (GOLD analysis project Ga0213866, IMG submission 160079) | Coastal seawater microbial communities near Pivers Island, North Carolina, United States - PICO284 | ecosystem: Environmental > Aquatic > Marine > Coastal | place: USA: North Carolina... | reverse complement strand
TATGCCAATGATCCACCACCAGAAGCAGCATTATTAGTGACACTGAACACTGTTAAATCAGTCGCAGTAGCGCCACTACCTGCTGCACGCCAACTCTCACCATTCCACGAATATGTAATACCCGATACTACATATGTGAATGTTCCGTCAATTGGTTGCCCCTGAGTTGCGGGAAAATTGATTGCCATTTCTTACAGTGCTCCTTCAGTTATTATTTAGAGGTTGGTAATAGTAACCATGATGTCACCAAGGTTCAATGGATCTTCATTCCATCTTCGGACACAGAATACAACGCTGCTAGTGTTTCTCTGAATACCGATTTGTGCTCCATTAGCAGGGATCCAATCAGTACCATCATAAGAAGCATGAACGATATAATCAGTTCTTGCATTGTATGTAAATGGGAATGTTAATGTATAGAAAACATCACCACCAAGAGCACTTCCATCTCCACCAGACTTGGTAACTGTCCATGCAGCAGGACCAGTCCATGTTGGAGAGTTTCCATTCATATTAATACATCCAACAACAAAAGGAATATTAGGATCGGGAATTTGTTCTAGTGGTGGCGAAGCATCAACCCATTGTGCGCTATCAACGTCTTGATATCTAATCTTGAGGCGACCAGTGTCACTCTCCCACCATAGATCACCAGCGTTAGGTAGTCCAGGTGCAGTATCAGAGATAGTTACATTAGCACCACCGCCTCCACCTGCACCAGTAGCAGCAGGTGCCCAATTAGAACCATTCCAAGTTAATACATCATTTGTATTAGGAGTAGTAGTAACAACGTCAGCAAGTTCAGATAGAGAAGAACCAGTGTCTAATAGTTGCGTCCAAGCACCAGCATGTGCGAAGTATCCATGACCTTCAGCATGAACGTGTGCGAACATGCCATGATAGGTAGTCGCGCTAGGAAGATCAACCGAATTAGCAAAATTATTAGAGAAATATACTTTGCCAGTAGTTGTAATGTCTTGAGTAGTAGTTGCTCCTCTACTGAGAACAGTATCAAGAGTGTCTGCTTCTGCTGTTAGATAACCCTGAGTGCTGTGATTACCCCAGTTATATGCTGTGTTCCAGTTAGCAATATTAGTAGCATTAATTCCAGCAGCAGGAGAGGCAGTAAATACAGGGTCTGTCTCAGTATATGAAGTGAGATAGTTTGGACTCCAGTTCTCCCACCTAGCATTAGCAACACTATATCTGAGTAGTTGTGCGTCCTGAAGAGTTGCTATTGTAACATCAGTGTGACCACCAATACTTCCAAGAGAACTTAAATAACCAGCAGTAGCATGGTCTCCCCAACCGTATGCATCGTTCCAGTTAGTAATATTTTGATTAACAATATTAAATGCAGGAGATGCCGTGAAAACAGGATCAGTTTCCGACGAGGTGAATTGAAATCTACCCAGAACCTTCCAGGTTGTTCCATCATAAGTCCAAGTTACGCCGCCAAACGTATATGTATCATTAATATTTGGCGACGCAGGGAAATCTAATGCCATTTTTAGACGCTACTACTCTTCTGATGTATTTAGTTATCTATTGTAGTAACCTCTTGGGAAGAGTAGTCCGAAGTGAGGTCTTCTTCCTGTAAGGAATCCACGACGCGCCCTCATATCACTACTAGCAGATTCAAAGTCAGCAATATCATAATTAAATGGCGTAGATACATTGGTAGTGCTTCTTTCTACACTAGAAAAATCTGGAGTGACAACAGCAGTAGCAGTGTTAGCAAGAAATCTTGTCTGATCATATCCAGACACCACTGTGTCTGGAGTTTCGGATAGTGTTATGTTTGCCATCAGGTTATACGAGCGAGGAACAGGATACCAATAGAACTATTATTATTAATATTGTCAAGACCATTCTGACTGGTTTGATATCCAGCCAAGATAACTTCATATATTTCAGAAGGACTAATTGTTACAGTATCTCCTGGTCTGAATACAGTTGCTCCTGGTGTGGTAGAGAACTGAAGCATAACAAAATCATCAGGTAGATAATAAGGACATGGAGCTATGTTATGTGCTAGAGGAAGACCTTTAATTGGTTTGTAGTAATCAGCATTAGCACTCATAGCATAGTCACCATTTCTATCATAGGTGCTGTTCCTATAGTAAGTCATGATTTGATTATCACTACTCTCATTATTATCTGTATCAATATTACAAGCATACTTTGATGTGTATTGAGCACTATAAAGAGGATCTCTAGCAAATCCATAACTAGATTCTCTAGCTCTAGTAAAATTATTTACAGGTTCAGCACCTGGCATATCATCATAGTTATAGTATCCTGGGATTGTATAATTTATATTAACAGTTCTAACACCAGCTTCATATGTTGATAGTGTTCCGATGAATACATCATCTAAATCCCATAGGTTAGATCCAAATCCAGCACCTTTATGAACGGTAAAAGTACCGTAAGGAATAATAACTTCATTAATTGTTTGACAGAATTGAATGATAGCAAAGTTAGTATCTTGTGGTGCCTGTGCTCTATACACTCTGATGCTCATTGGATAAGCAGTTGGTGTTGTTGTAGTAGCAATACGAATTTTTGACCATTGTGCGTCACTAGATCTGTTGATATAATCTCTAGCTTCTCCTGTATCCAATCCCAAAATACCACCAAATCTTCCATACTCAGTGCCGCCCTGGATAGCGGTAGTTTTAGGTCCATAACGATTCATCCACTCCCAGTGATTACCACTGTTGATATACAAATCATAGTCAGCATAGTTTGCTGTACCAAAACCATAGTAGGATGTGCCATAATTTTTATTAGCATCATTGACTACTTTCAGAACACCAAAGTGTCCATAGTCACTCTTCTGATAAAAATTAGATCCAGCTCCAAGATTAGTAACATGCACTTCACATATTCCATCGTTCGCACCACTAAATGTTTCTGGAGTAGCGGTTCCAAATCTAATATCATCCTCTGGGGTAGAACCACCAATTTGATCACCAGGAATTGTAAATACTTCTCCGTTTGCCCATCCACTACCTATACTATTAATCACAATTTGTTCAACGTGACCATTCCCATTCACAACACCACGGTAAATTCTCAGTTTTAATTCAGATCTACCACCACTAGCGGGGACAGTATATTTCCAATATGGTTCTACTCCACCACTATTAGTATGTCGTGCTGGATTAATTATAATCTCACCTTTCATAGCAGACTCTGTGCTGCTAGCATAGATGTATTTTACTAGTCCATAATTACTAAGAATTTTTTCGGTATTAGATCTGAGAGCTAAAGGAATTTGTTCATCAGGGAGATTCTTTTCGTCTTCTGTTTGATACCAATAAGATGTGTTCCAAGTACATGCTCCAGATGGGATACTATTACCAGTTGGTAAAGAAGCAAGACCAGCCCAACCAACAACATCTCTCCAAGCAGGATCACTTAAGAGTTTATTTGCATCATAGTCATCAGTTCCACCACAAAGATTAAAGGTGCCACCACTAGTATCACTTACATTGAAGTAAATAACATCGCCTATTCCAATATTAATTGTGCGATTATCAAATTGTGCATCATCAATATCTCTAAAATATGATAGGATATTTGTTACTGCTGCACTATCAGTATATGGACCCTGAGTTAAATCAATTGCTACACCATTAGCAGCATCCGAAGCGTTAGCCGCTAATTTAATAACTTGATCACTTACTCGAATTACATAATAAACGGTATCTAAAGAAAGACCATTAATATTAAGATTACCATCTGTTTCTCCAGGAGCCCAATGAATTTGGTCACCAGTCTGATACTCATGTCTAGTATTAAAAAGTATTTCATCAGTAGCAGAATTGGGACCATAGAAATTTATGAAATAATATTTTTTCAGCATTCTATAAGCAGTAGTCCCCTGACTAATTACATCAATGTAATGAGTATTGTAAGAAATAAGTCCAGGATCTCTAGCAGCAGTGTCAAATCCACCAGTATTATAACTACGACTGCCTGTTGGCGATCCCACCCATTGAGGAACTCCAGTTCTAGCAGTACCACCATGCATTCCTAAGTTAGCAAAGACAGTTTCCAATGCATCCATTACATCTGCCTTTGTCCATCCAGTGTTGCCGTTATTGACATCCACTACTGATCTTAAAATTGCCATTTCTAGACGATACTACCTTTCAGATATATTTAGTTATCTATTGTAGTAACCTCTTGGGAAGAGTAGTCCAAAGTATGGTCTTCTACCTCTTAAGAATCCACGAGAAGGACGACGCTTCTGATATGGTTGATTGTTTATAGGTCCAGAAAAATCTAAGTCATTGATGTCGAAGTTTTGAGGTGCCTCTCCTGGTCCAGTTACTCTTTCAATAGAAGAAAACTCAGCTGAGATGAAACCAGTCGCAGTGTTTGGTTGCAACTTGGTTTCATCAAACCCATCAATAGGAGCATCAGGTGCTTCCGAAAGTGTAATTAATGCCATCAGGAGATCCTTGCTAAGAACAACATACCAATTGTAGAATTATTATCTACACCATCAAGACCATTCTGTTGTGTTTGATATGAAGCACGAATGATTTCGTAGGTCTCAGTCTCACCAATAGTTACAGTATCACCTGTTCTAAATTGTGTTAGACCAGGAGTTGTTGATACCTGTAGCATCACAAAATCATCGGGTAGATAGTAAGGACATGGAACCATTCTTTCATTAATTGGCAAACCTTTGAATGGTTTGTAGTAGTTTGCTTCTGGTGCTGTAGAATTTCCATTGTACTGATCATAAAAATTGTTTCTATAGTACAGATACATGTCTTGATTGGCATTTGATTCTGTTTCAATGTTACAAACATAACGACTGGTAGTATATTGGTTTGGAGTATCAGGATCTCTTAGGTAACCATAGAAAGCTTCTCTAGCACCACTGTACTGACTAACTGGTTCCTCATTTGTCTGTCTATCAGCAGTAGAGTATCCATACCTAGCACCAGGACTAGTATGAGTTAAGACCATTGTTCTCGTATCAGTATCATAGATCATCATCGATCCATTATAAACATGATCTAAGTCCCAAACATTAGATCCAAATGTAGCACCCCTATAAATTGTGAAAGCACCATAAGGTTGAACGACATTATTAATTGTCTGACAGAACTGAATGATAGCAAAGTTAGTATCTTGTGGTGCCTGTGCTCTATACACTCTGATCTCTAAAGGATATGCTGTTGGTGTAGAGCTACTACAAAACTGAATGTAAGTAGATGACCAGTAAGTAGTAAGATTGCTTTTTCTTAATGGATAAGCATAGTTTTCCATGCGGTCTAAACCAAGTTGTCCTGAAAATTCACCAATATTAGAGCCTTCAGACGATTGTTTCGTGCCAACTTTATTCAACCATTTATATCCACTTCCAGAATTAAAAACTAATCTATAATTTGTATCTTGATCAAGTCCAAACGAGTAGTAACTAGTTCCATATGTTTTAGAAGCATCATTTACATTCTTTAGAACAGCCCAATCACCTGTTTCTGCTTTCTGGAAGAAGTTAGAACCAGCACCCAAGTTTGTTACCTTGATACAAGGTGTTCCATTACCAGCATTTGATGATGTTTCATCTACTCTAACTCCAAATGTTACATCATTGGTAGGTGTTGCTCCACCAATCTGATCTCCAGGAATAGTAAAGACTGCATCATCAATCCATCCAGTTCCTTTGTTTAAGATCTTAATCTCAGCTAATCTACCATAATAAGAACTAGTACTAGACTGATACCTATACACTCTAAGTTTTAGAGCAGATCTACCGCCATCAGCAGGAACTTCATAATCCCAGAAAGGACTATAACCACTGCCACGGTTTGTAACCAATGGAAGTAAATTAATTACACCTTTCATTCCAGGGTTGGTGTCATTAGCGTAGATGTATTTCTTTGATTCTCTAGTCTCTGTTGGATGAGATAATTCTAAATCAACAGGATCAGTAAATGTTTGGCGATATGAAAAAGTATCCCAGAGCATAGTGCCAGTATCAGATCCTACTCCCGTAGGATTAGATGCGTAGCTGCTTATTGCAGTAACATGTTTGGTAGCATCATAGTCATCAGTGTCTGTACAAAGATGAAAATTGCCGTTACCAGTGTTAGAAGGGTCTGACAAATAAATTTGCAGAGTATCTCCAACATGAATATCAATTGTACGGTTATCAAATTGTGGGTCATCAAAATCAGTGAAGCTATACACAGAGGCAGACTTAGCAGCTTTACCTGAACTCCATCCACCATTAGATAATGTGATGTATGTATTGTTAGCAGCATCTGTAGCGTTTGCTGCTAGTCTAATAAAATCATCCGAGACAACAATAGCATAATAAATTGTATCTAATGTTAAACCATTGACATTATAGTCTTCAATTGTTCCACCCTTTGCCCAATGAATTGCTTGTCCAGTAGTGAGTCCATGCTCAGTTAATTTAATCGAACTTTGAAGATCACCAGTATTACTATCATCATAAAAAGAATATGCGCCAGATTCTCCACTATAGACTTTCAACATCCTATAAGCAGATGTGCCCTGAGAAATAGCAACATAAGAATCTGTTCTAGCAGTTCTATAAACTGCTCCTCCACCACAAGCTCTCCATGATTCATGATACCCAATAGAAGCGTTAGGACTGTAAGAACCTTGTGGGACACCAGATGAAGCACTACCACCATGAAATCCTAGGTTAGCAAAGACAGTTTCCAATGCATCCATTACATCAGAATAAGTCCAACCAGTGTTGCCGTTATTAACATCAACGACTGACTTTAGAATTGCCATGTTTATTATTCTCCTATCTGTAGTGCTGTTAGAGTGACTGTGATTGTGGTTGCTGCGCCACTTCTATTAGTGACTGACATATAAATGATATCTGTTCTTGGATTATCGTTATTGAATCCCATGATACCAGGAGAGATTAAGACCGATTGTGCTCCAGATGTTCTCACTTCAGAAATAACACCGCTACCTGGGGTAGGGTCTTCTCCCTCACTTCTCGTAGCATCAGCATCTCTTGACGCATCATCTACATAAATTCTAACCCATGCTTCTGCATCAGTGGTAATCTTGAATAACGAATAGGCTTTGTAACCTGTAATATTTAGATCTGTGGTCACATCAGCACCTATTGATACTGTAGTTCCAGAGAGATCTTGAATTGATGGAACAGTAGAACCACCAGTGGCAGTTAGAACACCGTTACCATCAATAGAAAGACCAGAACCAACTTTGATACCACCAAGGGTAGTAGCATCTGCTATTGGTAGTGTATATGATCCAGGGTTAGCATCAAGGACACCATTAGCATCTATACTAAGGTTAGCACCAACCTTGAATCCACCAAGAACAGTAGGCGAAGCAATAGGAAGAGTATATGCTGGTGGAATAGTTGGTTTGTTAAGAATTTCTGCCAGTCCAGATGTAGCATTCCAGTCAGCATTTACTGGTGCTGTACTACCAAGAGTAATTCTACTATTAACACCATCCCATGTTACTGTTGTACCACCACTACCAGTAACCTCAATATTATCATCATTTCCGAGAGCATCACGAAGAGTAATAATAGCATTGTTGCTGGTGGTGTTTGATCCTAGTAGATCATAAGTGGTTCCACCACCACCACCTCCACCGCCAAGTGCTGTAGCACTGATGGCATTGTTATTATCATCATATACAAATGAGATGTTTGTATGTGTGCCATTAGCAAACATCGTAGCGACAGCATCCTGTGCTCTCTCGTCAGTGTAAAATTGAGCAGAAATATCAGGTGCTCTGAATGTAATTGTGTTAGCGTCTGTGTTCTCTACAGTCAGACCATCAGCACCAGCAAATGTAATCTCATCTAGGACACCTTCGCTATCAGTCAGTCTAAATGTAGCATTAGAACCAGCTCCAGGTTGTGAAGAAATGCTATATGTAGTATCAGTTACCTCGTTAGTGAATTGGATTTCATCATTAGACTTTAGAATTGATAGTCCAGTTCCTGCTACAAGTGTTACATCACTAGTAACACCCTGAGAATCAGACAGTCTAATAGTTTTCTTACTATTATTTCCTCCAATGTCATCAATAGCACTGATAGAATATGTTAGCTGAGTGTTAGCAAGGAGTGTAGCGAAGTCTGAAGTGTTTGAGTTGTTTGTAGTAACAAGTCTCTGACTGGTCCAACTTACAGCGTTGGAATAGTACATCGCACCAGTCGCCTGAGAGTATGCGAAACCACCCTCATTGACATTTGCTCCAGGGAAGAATGCTACGCTAGCATATACGTTCTCAAATGGATCTCCAACAGGTGAAGCATCAACCCACTGCGATGAATTGCCATCATCGTACCATATCTTCATGGTGCCTTCATCAGACTTCCACCACATGTCTCCTGGTGATGGATTTGTTGGAGCAGCATCTGAGATAGCAGCTTTAGCAGTTAGAGTAGTGGGAGAATTGACCCACTGACTGCCATTGTATTTCAGAACTTCATCATTAACAGGGTTACTAATACTAACATCAGTAAAACTATCAATTCCACCAACCGTTGTTAGATAACCAGCATCATTTGTGAGGTCAGATAATGCTGTTGGTAGGGGATAGTAATTAGTTCCATCATTAGTGAATTGCCAGATGTCAGCAACTTCATTCCAACGCAAAGATGAATCAGGATCTGATCCTCTATCAACCTTGATAATTGCATCCAATGCACCAGATGCTTGCCCATCATTAAGAACAACCTCATTGTTAGTGACATTCAGGGTCGCAACATTATTAGTAGTGGTTGTACCAAGAACAGTTAAGTTTCCACTAACAATCAAGTTCAAGAATGTACATTCTGTGCTAGTTGATGCACCTCTAGCAGTTACAGTAGCAAGAGTGTCAGTTTCTGTGTAAGTAGTTAAGTAAGCTGGAGTAACATTTACCCAGTTAGCGCCATTATATTCAAGAATTTGTCCAGATGTAGCACCAGAAACAGCAACATCACTTAGTCCAGTAATAGATGATGCTGAAAGATCTGTTAAATATCCTGCTTGTCCATGATCACCCCAAGTGTATGCTGTGTTCCAGTTAGATACTAACTGAGTGGTTACACCAGCAGCTGCTGATGCTTGGAAAATAGGATCAGTTTCTGTATATGATGTAAGGTATCCTTGAGAAGCATGATTGCCCCAACCATAAGCATTATTCCAGTTGGTTACTTGCTGAGCAGAAATGCCAGCAGCAACAGAAGCAGAGAATATAGGGTCAGTTTCTGTGTATGATGTGAGATACCCAGCATTAGCATGGTTGCCCCAAGAATATGCTGCACTCCAATCAGTTCTATTTTGATTGGTAATTTGATAGGCAGGTGATGCTAGGAAAATAGGGTCAGTTTCCGAGTATGATGTTAAATAAGCAGAGAGATCTGGTGGTGTGAATGTGAATACGCCATTCACACTATTATATGTGAGAGTAGAATTGCCAGGAGCAGTAAGAGTTACGCTCGATTGTGCTGGAATAACTGGTTTGTTAAGGATTTCAGCGACAGTTCCAACAGCATTCCAATCAGAATTTACCTGTGCTGGTGGGATCGTTGGTTGATTTGTTAGATCACTATAACTACCACTGAAAGGAGTAATCCACTCAACAGAAGAACCAGTTGATGCGAGAACTTGACCAGAAGATCCAGTATTTCCTGCTGCCTGTAGTGGTTTGCCAACAGGAATATTCAATCCTTCTTTAATTTCAATTGGAGAATCGTCTCCATAATTAGCGATTTGGTTCGCAAGAATCTTTGACATACTTCTAGTCCTGAAGACAGTTCTCTGAGCTAGAAGTATTTATAAAATGGTAAGCGGGCGATCGGAATCGAACCGACGACATCTAACTTGGAAGGATAGCGTTCTACCGCTGAACTACACCCGCAGAAAATGGGGAGGTCAATCCCCATGGACACATGCACGCCACCTGTTTTAGTTTAACTGCAAAACAGGAAATCAGCCACACGGAAGGGGTCATTTGGATCCACCACTTGCTCTTTGACTGGAAGCAAGAAACCAGGCGGGAGAGAGTCCCATCCGCACCACCAGTTTTTATGGAAAAACTGGAAACCCGAGGGGTCGTGAAACCCATCCCGACCAGGGCTAGTTTATAGTCATACCGAGACTAGTCAGGGCGATGCTCCTGACTCTTGTAGTCATCAAATGAGATGACATCTTCACCAAAAGCACCAGGCATAGGCACTGGTTGTGCAGCGAATACAATATCATCCATAGAATCTAGATCACCACCAATTTTACTATTGCCAATAGTAATACCACTATCTAGATATTCAGATGACAACGTGAAACTAAAGTTAGGATCAAAAGTAATTTTGTCCTGAACTTTTTTGTTCAGATCACTGATGTGTTGATACTCAGTGAATAATTCAGACAAATGATCTTCATCGCCCTCAGCAAGAGCGTTGATCAATGCCTGACGGAGTGCTTCTTCAGCAGCTTGGACTTGTGATTTGACGCTCATAGTAACCTCAGTTGTATTTACGATAGGCACCGACCTCAGGATCAGGATCTAACCACTTGGTATATTCTGGATCCTCAAGGCAAGTGTCTAGTTGCATTTGGTTGTCAAGCAGGTACATGTCAAAGTATCGCTTTTTCCATTCGTGAAACTTTTGGATGCGATAATCTGGCATACCGTTGGTTTCTAGGGTGCCACACTGCACGAAGCGGTACGGTCCTTGATCGAAAATGACGGTGGGTTTCATAGGTCTGTTGCTGACTTGTCAATTGTAGCATGGTCTCTGTGCTTTGGCAACTGGCGTGAGCACCAGAATGCCATGGCAATCAGAGCAAAGTAGAAGATAGTATCATCAATCATCACTAGGAAGAAAAGAATACTACCACCATACTTTAACCAGTCAGGCAGTCTGTTTGTTAGTCTTCCAATAACTGGTCTAACTTTATTCTCGAACTTGAAGTAGAGAATAGCACCTAATGTTACTGTAATCTCACTCATCGGGACGATGAAGTAGAGAGACAAGATAACAAAGATAGGCCAATAATGCCTCTCTGGTATCTTAGCAAGTAAATTAAGAACCTTCTTCATGATCTGAATACATTTGAGACAACTCATCAACCTCAGCAACAGCAGTTGCTGCTGCTTCATACTCACCAGCAGGGACAGCAACCACTGCCCTGCCATCTGGTTGGCGAATCAAGAATGATTCACCTGCTTCGATGCGATCCATGTATGCATCGAAGTCTTTTTCAAACTCAGCAAACGGAACTTCAACCATTAATCTCTTTAAAATCTTTCTCGAAAATTGCAAGTCCTGCATCAGTCAGGACATGATTGTACATCTTGTCAAATACTGCAGTAGGTAGTGTAACTACATCTGCGCCATACAAGAGACAGCGAGAGACGTGATGTACATCACGAAGACTAGCGGCAAGAACCTTAGTCTCCACTCGCTTGGCACTATATAGACCACCAATAGCACGTACAAGTTCGACACCACTAAAAGAGTTGTCATTCATACGTCCCACAAAAGGAGAGATGTATGTGGCACCTGCCAAAGCGGTCATCACTGCCTGAGAGGCAGAGAAACAGAGTGTGACATTTGTTTTTACTCCCTCATCAGAGAGGATCTTACATGCGATAAGACCCTCTTTAGTGAGGGGGAGTTTGATGGTAACTTCACTGCCAATAGCAATATACTGTTTGGCATTATCCAGCATCTCATCAGCAGTTTTTCCATCAACCTCTGCAGAGATACTCTCGAAAGCAAAATCTCTTGAGAGAGTGCTAATGAAATCAAAGTAATTTACACCAGACTTACGAACTAGTGTAGGATTGGTCGTGATACCAGAGACAAGACCAGTCGCATAACGCTCAGCGATCTCATGGTAGTTAGCAGTGTCTAGAAAAATTTGCATGATTATTTGTTTAGGAGAACATTTCCAGATGGTCCGTTAGCGATGTTTTCTTCGGGACAATTGAACTTAATGGCAACTGTGATTCTAGGAATTGTTCTAAAACTTGTTGCCCTATGTGGTATTTTACCATCAAATAGCACTAATCTGCAAGGTTTTGGAAGTAATCCAAAAACATTGTCATCAACTATAAACTGAGTTTCACCTCCTTCATCATAGGATGTTGGAGGATTGACGTAGAATAGTGCAGTTATAACACTTTCATCTTGATGAAAGTATGGGTTTTCTTTAGGAGAAAAAAGATTTGCATAAACTCTATTGACAGAAAGTTCTTTAGTAAAACTATTTTTTTCTTTTGCTATACTAACAAACTTATTTGTTGTATCGTTGTCTAAAGAACAAACCATTCCTGTTGGTGGATGATCATCATCATCCACTTCGCCGTAATGATAGTTGCCTTTGTACAATAATTGATTGTAGATAATATTATTTTCTTCTAAACTGATTACGTTGTCGTAGATCTGAATTTGATTTTCCATAATTAATTATTGCAAGTCGGGGTGACAGGATTCGAACCTGCGACCTATTGCTCCCAAAGCAACCGCGCTACCAAACTGCGCTACACCCCGTGGAGGAAGAAGCGAGATTCGAACTCGCGGAGGCTACGAACCTCTCCAGTTTTCAAGACTGGTGCAATCAACCACTCTGCCATTCTTCCATGCGGACAAACTGTTCTTCGAGATTATAGTACAGTTTATAGTTCTTTGTCAAGACATAATATCCATCGATCGTAAGACCATCATCTGTCCATCCATACCCAATTACATTTTCACACTGACCATGAATATTAAAACATTTTTTAGTGTGAAGGTAAGAATGGTAGCGGGCGTCCAGATTGATCATTAGCGTTCCTCAAATTCAAGTCGTCGGACCTTTCGTTTGCGTCGGTCTTCCTGGTATTTTAGGTCACTTTCTGTTAGAATCCCGTTATATTTAATATTCTTTTCATGATTGACTAGAACGACCTCCCCTAAATCAACTGCTCCAACAATGTCATCTACAACCCTCATCTGATTAGGACAACCACAGAACTGAACTTTGCTAGTGCTTGTCAGTTCTCTGCGACAAACTTTGCATCTTGCTGTTAGCATTTTTTAGCATTTAACCTCTTAGTGAGAATGCCCGAAGAGGGATTCGAACCCCCGACCATCTCCGTGTAAAGGAGGTGCGCTACCGCTGCGCTATTCGGGCAATGTCGGTAAGAGGACTTGAACCTCCACGTCGCAAGGACACTGGAACCTAAACCCAGCGCGTCTACCAATTCCGCCATACCGACTGGCGACTCAAGTAGGATTCGAACCTACGACCGACTGCTTAGAAGGCAGTTGCTCTGTCCAGCTGAGCTATTGAGTCATGAATATCCCCACATTATATGGGGTGTTTAGTTATTTGTCAAGCAACTTAAAATTACACGACAAAGTTTTTCTAAGTTTCGTGCTAGTGTTTTTACTAACACCATGTAGCATATGAGCAGGGAAGAAAATGATGTCTCCAGCACTAACTTCTGGTGTCCAATACTCGCTGCAATCTAGTAACTGTCTCATTGGAAATGAGATTTCTGTATTGTGTCTATCTCTAAAGTAAAAATTGTTTCCATCATCAAAGAAAAATACACAAGCGATGTCTTCATCCCAATGATCATGCAGTTCTTGGTAACCACCTTGACTGTATATATTCAACCAAGGATCGCCTACTATAAAACCGAAAGGTTTTCCAATTCTCTTAGATAATTCATCTACACTTGGTTGCAATAGATTCATGTAATCTTCATGCTGTAGAGGAACTCTATCAACTTCACACTTATCTCCCCAGTTAAAGGAAGAATTGTCTATGTTTGTCTCAGTATTTAACTTAGCAATTAACTGTTCTGAATTTGGTGCCTTGAATTGTACATAGAAATTATGACTAAAAATATAATTCATCCCCACTGCAATTTTTTAGTGTAGTCATATGCATACAACTCACGATTACCTTTGATACCCCACCCCAACCAATAATAAGCAGGAACCATGTACTGACTAACAGTTTGCCCAGGACCCTCAAACATAGGGAGGTAGCGTTGGAATACAGATTCGTTAATCATGTAACGAGTTTGACCTTCCAGACTGCTTGGGTCACATCCATAGTTCTTACAGAACTTTCCTAGATTATTATAACGATTTATTGAGGTCCATTGAATAAGACCATAACCCCCGCGAGTGCAATTGCGGTAAGAAACTCTAGCCCCTCCCTCGCATATGTTGGGAATGAACTTGCTTTCCTGTTTAATGTTACCCATGATCGTTGCAAGAGCATTACGATCTGAGATCTTGGTGTGTTCTTGGAGTTGTTCGAGGACATACTGTTCTTCAGGGGAGCAATCCTCACACTTCCATGATGCTTCGTATGGGATTACGGGAAGTGGTTGGATCTCAGGCATCTCAGGTGCCTCCGTTGCATTAGGAATCTGAGGACCAGTAAGTCCCACAGCAAGAGCAGCAGAGGCAATCAAAATGTTAGCAATCAAAATAGTCTTTCCTGTAATAACGTCCGAGGATGTTCGAATTATAGTACGCAGGCGTTCCATTGTCAAGTGCCTCTGTCAAAACGTCGTTAAGAAAAAGTTGTCGGGTCTCTTCGTAATTGACCCTTCCTGGTGTCCTGTGCAATGACAGGATTTCTCTGGAGAAACATTCCTTTCCAAAGAGTTTGATGTCGTCTTTGAGTTCTGGACACGATCCGTAATACCGCTTCCAATCACTTTCACTTGTAACTCGCCTTTTAGCGCCTTTGGGTTTTCTTTTTTGCCAAAAATACTTTCGCCCAATGTACGATCGACCGTTGGACTGATTGGTAATTTTATAAACAAAACCCCAGTTGTCCCCAATAAGGCTCCCATCAAACACGGTGCCCATATACTTCCAAGGGTTTGGGTAACTTTCTTCCACATCATCATAACATAACCTCCAATTATTTAGTCAGTCCCACGGATCTGGTATTTGATTTTCATTGCTTGGAGGAACCATGCGTCGGTCAGACACTTTGGACCGTGAAGCAGGACTTGTACTTGTTTCTCTGGAAGATTTGGATCTTGAAGAGCTCTCACCTTCCAACCAGGCAAAGAATTTTTTGTCATAGCTGGAAACCAGCGAACGTATCCTTTTTAACATCTTGTTTAATGCTCCCGATAAGGTAAGATTCTACTTCTGTCTCCTGTGGTGCTACTTGCATACCCTTAGAAGACAACCAGTGCTCTGTCCAAGGCAGAGGATTATTACTGACAGGAGTATCAAAGATTGCTTTTAGTCCAATAGACTTCAAACGTCTATTGGCAGTCCATTCAACATACTTTGCCAGTAGTTTGTCGTTAAGACCAATAATAGAACCATCCTTAAACAAATATTCTGCCCAAAGTTTTTCTTCTTCGACACATTGCTTGAACATTTCATAAACATTATCTTGCTCCTCCTTTGCAATTTCAACCATGTCAGGATCATCACCATCACGCCACTTATTCATAATGTTTTGAGTGATTGTCATGTGTTGGGATTCATCTCTTGCGATGAGTCCGATAATTTTAGCACTTCCTTCCAGAAGTTTAAGTTCCCCGAATGCGAAAGAGCAAGCAAACGAGACGTAAAATCTAATTCCCTCAAGGATATAGACATTAGCGACCGCTCGATATAATTTTCTTTTGAGTTCATGGAGTTCTTCTTGTGCTAGAGGTACGCCATCAAGTTGGTGTTCCCACATTCTACCAGCACCCCACTCTTGTGCTGCACGTAGGAAGTCATCATAAGCATGAGTAACAGACTTTGCTCGTGAAAGGATCTTTTCGTCGTCTAGGATCTTGTCAAAGACATCAGAGGGATCAGCATACACGTTCTTGATGATGTGGGTATAGGAGCGACTATGAACCATCTCCATAGTCTGCCAAATGTTCATGGCACCTTCTAGTTCAGGTAATGAACAGTAAGGCATAAAAGCCATCCCAGGACCACGCCCTTGTACAGAATCCAAGAGGATTTGGTACTTAAGGTTACTAGTGAAGATGTGCTTTTGTGCTGCATTAAGTGTTTGATAGTCGGCACGATCCTTCTGCAATGATACTTCTTCTGGACGCCAGAAATAACCAAGTTGTTGCTGTGTCAGTTTATCAAACACAGGATACTTAAATTTGTCATAGCGTTGGACCCCAAGAGGGGGTCCAAAGAACATCTTTTGTTTTGTACTGTCTAGTTGGGTGGTGTTAAACACCGTCATCCCTTCTACTTTACTACGCATTGGTTCGCTCGTTCTAAATTTTGCAACTGTCACAATCTTCTTCCTCTGTTTCTAGAATTTGGTTAAGTAAATCTTCTATTGATTCTTTTTTCTCTGCAGTCAGCTCAAGTTCTTCTCCTTTCTGGTCGTAAGTGTTCTGATAATAAGAAGTCTTCCAACCATACTTGTATGTCTTTAGGAAGTCACCTGCCATAATAGAAACTGGCACCTCAGCGTTGTCATAATTCTCTGGATTATAACTCCAGTTGCCAGAGATCGCCTGGTCAAAGAACTTTTGCATCGCAGCGACAACTTTGATGTAACCATCGTTGTCCTTCATGTCCCAGAGAAGAGTGTAGTTATTCTTGAGACTACCATACTGAGGAACGATTTGCTTGAGTGGTCCCTTCTTTGACTTTTTAACGGACATGTATGCTCTAGGAGGCTCGATTCCGTTTGTGGCATTTGACACAACGGAACTGCTCTCTGAAGGCATTTGTGCGGACAGTGTTGAGTGCCTAAGACCGTGGGTTCTGATAGATTCTCTAAGACTTTCCCAATCATGGTTCAGTTCTTCTCCACAGAATTCATCGATGTCACGTTTGTAAGTGTCGATTGGGAGAATACCGTCTGCATACTTCGTTCGATCGAAATAACCACACTTGCCTTTCTCCTTGGCGACTGTGTTGCTTGACTTGAGTAGATAGAACTGGAAAGATTCAGACAAGTCGTGGACGAGTTTCCATGCTGCTGGGTCATCGTAGTGTTCTCCGTGCTTGGCGAGGTAGTGTGCTAGACCGATATAACCAATGCCAAGAGAACGGCGGTTCAATGTGCTAACTTCAGCAGCACGAACAGGATAGTCCTGATAATCAATCAACTCTTCAAGACCACGAACTGCTAGATCACAAAGGTTCTCTAGATCATCCAGTTTGTTAATCTTACCAACATTGATAGCAGAGAGAATACACAGAGCAATCTCACCATCACCATCAATATGCTGAAGAGGATCAGTTGGAAGTGTGATCTCCTGACAGAGGTTACTCATATTTACCTTGTCAGTAAATGACGAGTGCTCATTACAGTGGTCGATGTTCATGATATAGATTCGACCAGTCTCTGCTCTCTCCTTTAGGAGTGCCAGAACCAACTCTTGACCACCGATAGATCGCTTTGGAATGTCTGGATTAGATTCATAAGAGCGATATAACTCATCAAATCCAGGAGTGCCAAAAGCATCATACAAACCAGGAACGTCGTGCGGACTGAAGAGGGTGATGTCTTCGTTGTTGATGAAACGTTCATAGAAGATTTTGCTGGTCTGAATTGAATAGTCTAGTTTGCGAACGCGGTTGTCCTCTGTTCCTTTGTTGTTCTTGAGAACAAGAATGTCTTCTATTTCTTGGTGCCAGATTGGGAAATGGACAGTCGCTGATCCACCTCTGATGCCATTTTGAGTGCAGCATCTGACAGTTGCTTCAAACTTTTTGAGGAAAGGGATAACGCCTGTGTGCTGAACTTCTCCGCCTCTGATTTTAGCGTTGATGCCACGGATTCTGCCTGCGTTGATACCGATGCCCGCCCTTTGTGCAACGTATCTGCCAATAGCCATATCAGAGCTAAAGATAGAATCGAGGGTGTCATCAACATCAACAAGAACACAGCTAGCAAATTGTCGAAGTGGAGTTCGCACTCCCGCCATGATAGGTGTGGGAATGTTGATTTTGTGCTTGCTGATTGCGTTGTAGTATCGTTTGACATACTCTAAACGTGTTTCTGTAGGGTAGTTTTGGAAAAGAGTAACCGCGATCATCATGTACATATATTGTGGCGTCTCATATAGTTCGCCACTGGATCTATCCTGCACGAGGTACTTATCAACGACCTGACGTAAACCTGCATAAGTGAATAGCATGTCACGATCATGATCAATCCAACTATCAATCTTTGCCCACTCTTCTGCATTATATTTACGCAAGATCTCACCATCATATACACCATTCGACACACACTTATAAGCATGATCCACTACAGATGGATGACCATTGACCCATCCTGCTCCAAAGACTTGCTTACGAACTGCGAAGAGAAGCAGGCGAGCAGCGACAAACTGATAGTTAGGAGTTTCTAGACTGATCAGATCACTAGCAGAACGCACCAAAATCTCCTGAATGTCCTTCGTCTCGATGCCATCGAAGAACTGCAGACCAGAGTTCATTTCGACCTGAGAGGCGCTCACGCCGCTCCCTAGACCCTCGCAAGCCTCCTCAACCATCTTATGGATCTTATCGAGGTTCAGCGCCTCTACAGCGCCGCTACGCTTCTTTACTTTGATACCGTGCCCGTTTGTCATACTTTCTTCCAGTCGTTAAATTTAAGGGTTGCTTCTAAACCTTGATAGACATTAGATTCTACCAGAGTTTGTACATCGTGTCCAGCAAGGACCATATCGTTAATATCCTTTTGTTGTATTTTTCTAGGCCAAATGACTACCTTATCTCCTCGGTCAATGACTTTGGAGATTCGGGCGACAATCTCTCTGTTGCGTGGTTCATTATCAAATACCCAAATATAATTGCTCCAACCAAACGTCCGAACATCAGCGTCGGACCCAGCCATAGCAACAGAGTTTTCAAGGAAGGTCGCATCAAATGGTCCCTCTACAATATAAACAGGTTTGTTTTCTTTTACTCTATCCAGTCCGAAGATCTTGGGTTGTTCCTCGTCCAGCATGATCGTGATGTATCTTAGTTTTGCCTTAGGGGCAAGTGATCTGCCTTGGTATCCAAAGAGGTTACCTTCTTTGTCTCGGAATGGAATAATAATTCTGGGACTATCTTGCTTGAGGTTGTCAAACATCTTCTTTTGGGAATTAGTCCAAGCCTTAAACTTAGGACAATAGTAGAAGTAATCTAGATCTTTGATGCCTCGGTTCTCAAGATATTCTCTCGCTGGGTGAGAAATATTTAGCGAAGAAATCTTCTCAAGGTCTGTATCTTTCTTGACAAATTTTGGAGTCTTAAACTCAAACTTAGGATTTGGAACGGTTGTGCCTTTGCCTGTCTTTCCATCCTTAAACTTCTCCATAACATATTGGTCATGAAGGAATGTATCTTGATCCTTTAAGAAGTTTGCAAGTGTTCTTCCCATGCCGCAGTTGTGGCACTTGAACACAAAGTCATTCTTGATCTTAAAAAGATATCCCCTCGCCTTGTTCTTTCTCTTCTGACTATCGCCACAGTAAGGACACCTGAAGTTATACAGGTCTGCCTTCTTACGACTGAAGAGAACTAGGCGAGAGGATACTAGTTGGATATACTTTACGTCAAGAAAACTCACTAGGGGTCATAACCATTTCAGTCATACTAACAGCAGCAGACTGAGGTGTCAAGACTTTGACGATAGGTGGAACCACTTGTAACACTGCCACAAGGGTAGCAAGAACAGCACCAGCACCGATCACGAACTTAGCATTAACTTCTACTTTCTTTTGGAGAACAGACACTCTGTTGTGGATAGTTTCGTTATCCTTTTCATGCCTTACTTTCATCTCTTCCAACATACCGATAATCAATTTATCTGCCCTCTCGCTTTCATCTAATCTGTTTTCGTGGCGCTCCAAGATAATAGCAATTTTGTTGCTATTATCCGAGATAGTCCCGACTGCTTTTTCTAATTTGTCAAGCATCTCTTTGGAGAGATCTTCATAAATGCTCAGTTTGCTTTCTAAAACTGCTAATTTACCAAGACCAAATGCCATGATTAGACATTCCTTACTGCGAAATCGAGTGCAGACTGATAAGAAGATGCGTCTTTGTTCAGCATGTACTGGAACTGCTGCTTGTGAGTATCATCCAACTGGGCATAGCAAGCAGCGATACGCTTAGCAGAGAAGTTATCTAGGTTTTGTGTAGAACCATCAGAGAACTGTACCTTAGCAAAGGAACCTTCACCCTGTGGATTTAATTCAGAAGTAGCAACGTCGAGAGCAACTTGGATTACATCTTGATTTTCAGTCATAATTTCACCTTGTGGTTCATAAGAATTTTTTTGTTGGACCTTTTTCTCTTGGTCCTTTGCTTTCTTTTTAAAGTCAGACATACGTGCTTTCATGAGCGTGTCCATTTCACTAGACTTTCGCATCATTTTTTCTTTCGCTTCTTTTCTCTTCTTCTGAAGATCTTTTTGGCGATTGAGTTTTTTGCCTTGCTGAATGACTTTCTGTGCCCTCTCTGTGTCAGACACAATTGCCTCATCAATTTGAGTTTCTACTTGTTCTTTCATTTTTCTTTTTTGGATACGGTCAAAGAGAGAGCGGGCACCCTTGGTACGCCCATCAACTTTATCATTATTTTTCTTGTACTTACGATGCTGTCTAGGATTTACAAATACAAAAGCAGGTGGCAACTGAAGACTTGATCCGTCACCAGCAACCATTTCATTTAAATTAGATTCAGACTCTTTAGACATTCCTCGTCAGCATCCTCGGTAAGTGAAGGTGGTAATCTATTTAGAAACAACATAAATGCCTTTATTTGAGACCAATACGTTGCTTCTGTCTTATAAAAAAGCAGCGGAGTTGCTGCTTCACCAAAAACATTATACAATACAATCACATGATTTAGAATAAGATGTGTTTTCAATTCACCCGTCGTCTCGTATCTCTTAAGCAGTCTTTTGATATACTTAAATCTCTTTAAGTCTTCCTCAAAGTCCGAATAAGTAACGGACGACGGGTTATTGTAGTTTTGAATAGCGAAGAAGAGCCAGTTGTCTGGCGTCAATTCATTGAAGTTCATTCAGATTATGCGAAAGTTAGTGTTGCTGCGTCAGAAATAACTTCTTCAAAACCAGTGGTGTTAGTGATCTTAGCACGGTACTTATAACCATCAAGATCTGCTTTAGCAGCACCAGTGATAACTAGATTACCAACTCTTGCTCCACCAGAAGTTGCAGTATTGACGGAATAAACACCACCATCAAGGGAAGTTGTAACATTGGTCCAGCGAGTTCCAGTTGCAGTTTGACGCTGCCACTGAACTTCGACAGTTGCACCAGAAGCATCACCAGTTGCGGTAGCATTAACAAAGAATGCAGGGGATGCAGTGTAAGGATCTGCTGCACCAGTTACATTAACAGGTTGTACCGTTACAGCAATTACGCCAGCAACGTCAGCAGCAACATCATCGTCAGAGTCAGCAGTATTGACAGGAGCATCTTTCATTGATACTAGTTGAACTGCCTTATGACGAGTATTGCCATCGGCATCTGTGTATGTGGTATATTGCCACCAACCAGGAGAATTTAGACCACGCTCAGTATTCTCAGCGAGGGTTGCTTCTGTGTCATCGATAAAAACTGCTCTTGCTTGAATAGCAGCATTACCTTCAGCACCAGCAGTAGCATTGGTGTTACCGTCATGTGCTACGAGCGTACCGTCAGATTCGTACTTCTTAACGGAAGCCTTCTCAGTTGTGTTTAGAACTTTGATTGATTGTGCTTGCGTTTCAGCACGACTATACAAGGACATGGATACGTACTCCAGTTGATAAACTAATTTTCCTAAAATTTATTTATATTCTCAGGCTTCTTCGCGCTTCTGGATTGCCTGTTCGACAACTGCCAGGAGTTTATCATCCATATCAGTCTTAGTTAGTTTGACTGCCTTGCCAAGAATAACTAGGCAGATCTCTACTAGCTTCTCACCAAGTTCCTCATTATCGGGAATTTTGGCAACAGCGTCAGAGATAATTTTAGATGCGAGTGGGAGTAGAAAAGCTAACATGATCTTAGTGCAATGAGCTCTTCTATTTATTTCTTCTCCTTCTTTTTTTCTGGTAGTCCTTTATGCTTAGTAGATGCGAAGTCTTTCACATCTTTCTTCTTCATGCTGGAAGCAACTTTGGCAACCTCAGGCGACGACGCTCCCTCACCTTTCTGAGCAGCTCTGACCATACCCATGAATTTTTGTTGCTTTTTAGAGACTGCCTTCTCATTGATGAGATCTGGGTGAGGAGCATACAATGGACCTTGATAGTTACCAGCAAAGACAACATTTTCATTAGTAGGTTTTGTAACCATGCCCTTCTTACCATCATTAATGGTAGGCATGACTTCTACTGCAGACTTTTTCTTCTTTGCTTTACGTTCCTTATCTTTGCACCCACACTCCTCACGGAGTTCTTTAAATGACTTCATTTCTTTCCCTTCATCGCAATGATCTTGCTGACTTTCTTACGACGCATGTGGAGATACTTGTCAGACTTATCTACATCTCCATCATTATCAATGTCCTTATCCTTACGCTCAGAATGCTTTCCCTTAAGTTCCTTGTGATCAACTGGATCTAGTTTTTTCTCTGATAGTTCATCACCATCATGAGTTAATTCGTCACCTGCTTTTACACAGTTATCAACAGTCTTACCGCCCTTCTTCTTGGTGCCAGCAAGTTTGTATCCTTTCCAGCAAGCCTTACCATCAAGACCCTTTGCCTTCTCGATTACATAGGTCTCACCGTCAATCTCATACTCTTCGCGCTCAAGAACCTCTGATTCCTCATTCTTAGGAGCACTTTCTTGTCCAACGTAAGCACCTTTCTTTGCTTCTTTCTTACGCTTAGTAGTGTCTTCAATCTCAGCACCGTGAGACTGAGGATCCATGCCATCAAATGGTGCTTCGTGTAGATTTAATTCTACGGGATCAGTGTTCTGGAAGCAGTTACCTCCCATCCACTGACCATAAGCTTCCATCAACCCCGACGAAAACTCATCGTTACTATTGACGTTATTAACTGGCTTCTGATACTTCATCGTTTAATAAGGAGGTTCTTCTCGTATTATTTATAGATCTAATATTTTTTATCCACTCACGGAACATCTGTCCTTCCTCAGAAATTACGATGGCATAGTTTCCACCGACCCTGTGGATATGTCCCTTGTCTCCTGTGCGTGAAGACATGACGGCATCACCTTCCTTGAAAACTTCCTGCTGTCTTTGTTGCTGACGCAGTGCTTCCTCACGTAGTTTCTTGAAATCTTTCATTTAAAATTCTTGGGTAGTGCCGAAGCAATCTCATCCATGAGAGCACGGCAATCTTTATCATTCAGTGCTTTAGGGATACCTTGACGGAACAACTTGAAGTCACCAGCAAATGCTGCGCGTCTCATCTTCGTGCCAGAAATAGCGAAGGTATCACCATCAGCGTCTCTGCTTCCAGAAGATTGAATATCAATTTTTCTGAATGAGAAATCTTTACCATTGTATTTATGGAGGAACTGCATGGCAGAAACCCTGTCAGAACCTACCAAAAAGACAACCTCATCATATCCTGCCATCATAAGATCTTGTAGGATTTCAACAGGTTGTTTTGGACCTGAGAATATTTTACCACGATGTTCTGGGAACATCTTATCCATATAATATTTCTTACGATCAGGTGGAAGAGGATTGCTACCTTTCTTGTCTACAGTCTGAGAAATATAAATGCGATAATCACAATTGCCAGCAGCGCGTTTCACACCATCAAAGTTCTCTTTGTGTCCTATGGTGGGAGGTTGAAACCTACCAAATGTAAAGTAACAAGTCTTGCAGTTTAACTCTAACGCCATTGCTTCTGTAAGGTGAAGTTATTGTAAGCAAACTCCAAGCGATTGACAAACTTAATCATGCTGCCATCCTTGTGAAGAACATATCCTTCTGGAGTTGTGACCTTATATCCTTTCTCCGTCTGAACGAAAGTTCTGAACTCTTCAAGGTGGTCTAGTTTATCTATAACCATTTGCTTCACTGCTTGTAGTTCCTTATACAAGGCAAGCATCGCCTTAAACTTATAAACATTATTTACAAGATAGTTTTCACTCTCATAAACGAGGTTGCGCTTCTTGACTAGGTTTGCAGGTGTCTTGATCTTAGCAAGTTCCTTACTCATCTTATCATGATAGAAGTTTGCTAGATCATACAAGCTCTCATCAACGTTAGCAATGCTTCTAGCATTCTTGATCTCATTATTGAAGAACTGCTTTAGGTAACTAGAAATATGAAACTTAGCGTCTCCTGTTGTTCCACTGACAGCGACTAGTTCATCGAGAAAGTCACCACAGATCTGACACATGCGTTCAATCTTGGAAATATATCTGTCAAACTTACTCATTTCTGTGCGAGAAAATCCAACACGATCCATGGGAGTATCATTCTGTACTACTAAAGCATCATTAGATCCTTTTACTTTAGCACCAGCACGAGCTTGCATTGTAGAAAGTTCATCGCCAGTATAATGAGTATGAAATACTACTCCGATCTTTGCTCTGCCAGCCTTTTTACCAATATCGTGGTTAACAGGGATGCCATAAGTAATAGTGTTTGGTCGAAATGTATAGAGTTCTTCTCCATTAACCTTTTCCTTTTTAAGATCAGTTGTGAATAGTAAATCTCCCTGTACCACCCCCTGAATATTCAACTCACTAAAATACTTGAGAGAATATTTTAGTTTTTCTGCTAGATCTCCTTCATACCAAGCATCCACAGTTTCTTCGCTATAGCAAACTTTAGGTTCAGTCTTGTTAAAAACAGATTTAGTTCCAACAAAAAACAAACCAGTCTCTGGATGTGTGCCACAAATAATAGATGGAGCACCATCCCATTTGGTTTGCATAAATCCAGTGCTCTCCTGATGACCAAGCATCTTCCTCAATTCTTTTAGAAAAGAGACCGCTGCCATACACCCCTCAATGCCGTAGTTTAGCATCTCATCTTCCAGGTGTTCCAGGTGCTTGAGTTGTGTTACGTTTGCCATCAGATTTCCAGTGCTCCACTTCTATTTTGAACCAAAGCGATGGGATAGATGCCTGCTCTGGCACCATTGTAGCGTGTTCCGTCTGGCATGGTCCAACCACGACCAGCTCTGTAAGTGGCAGCAAATGCTGCTCGGTATCTGCTGGTCTTAAAGAATGTAAGATCACCATTCCAAGAGACGTGAGATGAGAAATCAAGAGAGAAACATGCTTCTTCATCTCTCTTTGGTGTAAAAATAGGATTACCCTGACCAATACATTGAACGTTATCATTACCAAAAGCACCACCATAGTCAGGACCATATACAGATTGATTAATCAACTCATCACTCTCCACAAATCTATATACAGGTCTAGTCAATCTGTCATTCTGAATATATCTACCTGCTTCAGACAAAAATGACTGTACTTCACTATTCATGTAGATCAGATTTCTGTTAGTGGGAGTTCCTGCTACCTGTGTGACCCCACCATATTGCTGATATGCTTCAGGACCACCTACTTTTTTGTGTGAGATAAAGATTTTAGGAACACCATTAGAGGTTAGAGCGAAGTCTGCTTTATAATCTCTAGCACTACCAGCAACTCTTGCTTTACCAGATACATTTGCCACACCGTTAATGTTTTCCCAGTTTCCAACAGGCGTACACACTTTAAATGCTCCAACCTCCGCTACCATATCATCAATAAGTCTTTCCAAATCTCGGATTGCTGCTTCTTCAGCATCCATTACATTGGTAGTTGGTTTTCTAATTTCTTTGAGTGCAATATATCCTTTCTTTGTTCCTACTTGCACATGAGCAACACGAAGTTTTCCTATCAAACTCTCTTGATTAGAAAGCAACTTTATTTCCGTTCTCGCTGGCAGCACACCATGCGTAGATTTCTTACTCTCTTTAAAAAAAGTAGCAGTGATCTTTTCCTCTACCTTTAAAACTAGATCTGCCCACGAGGGATTATCCCTCACATACTTATTAAAAGCAGGTCCTCTACCTCTCGTTAGAGTTGTACTTAGTGCTGCCATGAAAAAAACCTCCCGTCTAATTATTTAGATGAGAGGTCCTTAAGATATTCTTTTTCATTTTGGTAAGGATGCTTTTTTCCAGACCAGATCTCATATCCTTCTACGAGATCTGGGATTAACCACTGATCCACCCGATAGCAATACTTCCAGTTAGCTGGTTGAATGCAATTCATTACAACCACTTGAAAGAATGCTACTAGGTGGATCCAGAAACTATACACCGTATTTGGTCCAGAGTTTACGAATGTTCTGAGTGATAGGAACACCACCAACATAGGTTTCTAAGTGTTCTCCTTTCTCATCAGCAATAATCAGAACAGGAGTAGCAGTCACACCATACTTTTTAGCAAGAGCAAGGTTCTCTTCTGGGATAGGTACATCACTTACATCTTCAAGTTGAACTTCCTCAATGAGTTTAGTACGGTCATCTTTAAGAGCATTGAAGTATCTTTTAACAAGACCACAAGGACCGCAAGAGTCCTTGGTGAATAAAATAAATTTAGTCATCATCTTTCTTTTTATTAAATCCAAATGGTGGTAGTTTGTCCGTGAGTGCAAGTTTGAGTGCAACTCCTCCAATTGCTTCCATGACCTTGAGGACTTGCTCTGGTTTAGCATCCTCCCCAAGTTCTTTGGCAACGTACCAATACTTAGGCCAAAACTCTTCACCTGCTTTCTGATAGTCTTCTAGTGTAAGAGTTTTCATCGGTCACCTGCTTTACGGTTTTCAGAATAGTAAGAGTCAAAGGTTCCTTCAGGATAACGCTTAGACAATTTGCGGATATTAGTGTCAAGCACTTCTTCCATCGATACACCTAGCGATTGAGTAGCTTGTGCCACATACCACATGACATCACCCAACTCAATAATAAGATGTTCTCGATTATCGTCGTTCCAAGGCTTACCTTGGAAGACCATCTTCTTAATGATCTCAAGGAACTCACCACCTTCAGCATTAATCCCAACGCCAGCAGTAAGGAGACGCTCAATATTGGCACCCTGACGATCCAACTCGCCAATACGATCAGCGAAATCAACAAAGTTCGTTGAACAGTCAGAAGTAACTTCTGCAACAAACTCTTCATACTTATTAAAATTAATCATACATTCCACTCAGCAAATTTAGATAAACGGTTTTGTGATTCAGCGAACTGGGAGAGTTGTTCTCCTGCGTCCTCTGTGTCGATGCTGATAGCGGAAGCATCGTCCGCAACATCATACAGCTTCATTTTGGATCTGTCAATTCCCACCATGAATTTTCGTGAGGTAACAAGGTCTGAGTACCTGTTCTTAAGTTGTTTGACCATGAGGCGACCCTGTTGTTCAAGCTCATCAGTGCTGATGAGAGCGAACATAAAATCAGCAGTGGCAGGAAGACCAAAAGACTCGCTAGTATCGGTAAGGTCAGGGTCACTATTACCGTAACCAGAGCGAGTAGTTTGAGTAGCTGAGACAATAGGTACATTACATTCCACAGCAAGACCCCGAAGCTCCTCAGCAATCGCTTTGACATACGTATAAGAATTGACAATCGCACCTTTATACCTCGCACTAGCACAGATGTTTAAGTAGTCGATAAAAATAATATCAGGTTTAAAATCTTTCTTTAGAGAAAGATCGCTCAGGAGTGCCTTGAAGTGTCCTGCGTGAGCGGACGCTGTAGGGTATTCTTTGATAATAAGTTTGCCCTGAGTCTTCCTAGCGATCTCCTGAACCTTGCTAGTGAAGAGAACTTCAGGTAGTTCTGCAATATCTTTGACATTGACATTCAGAAGGTTTGCGTCAATTCGCTCAGCAATTTTTTCCTCTGCCATTTCACATGTAATGTAGAGAACGTTGTAGTTCTGAGTGAGCGCGGCAGCAGCGCAATGGCACATGAATAGAGATTTGCCGACGCCTGTACCAGCAAGAGCGACATTGAGAGTCTTGTTAGAGAGACCACCTTTGGTAATGAAGTTAAACTTTTCGAGATCAAAGGGAACTTTCTCTTCGACTCTGTGGTAGAAATCATAACGGTCTTCTGCTTGTTCAATGTAATCATGTCCTATGTGTTCGTCGAACGATACTGCCAGGGCTTCTTGTAAGATACCTGGGATCGCATCCTTTGATATTTTCTTATCGCCTCCATCTGCGATCTTGATAGACCGCATGAGGGCAAGGTAGATTGCTCGGTCTTGGCACCACTTTTCTGTGGCGTCAAGGAGCCATTCGTAATCGACCCACTCGTCTGAGAGGTCGGATACTGTCTGTACCGAATCTTTGTACGTGTCGTCAGTAAGATCATTACGATTTTGGAGGTTAATCGTAAGCACTTCTTTAGTAGGAATCTTGTCATACTTAGAAGCGAAATCAGCAATCTCCTCAAAGACAATTTTCTCATGATATTCTTGGAAATAATCTGCTTTTAGAAAGGGAACTACCTTGCGGTAATACTCCTCAGTGAAAAGGAGGTTACGCAAGATAGTTTGTTCAATGCGCTCAGTTGCCATAGGAGAATTCTTTTCGTGCTGCTTCTTCGAGTTTTTCCATTACTTCGGGGGTGAAGTATTTTTCGGGATCAGAAAGTACAGCAGAAGGATAAACGGAAGATTCCCCAATAAGAACCCGATTACCGTTCTTCCCGAAGACTCCGTGCTCGATACCCAATTCCAGTAAGCCGTAGTATTTGTCAAGACCTCGCTCGTCAAAAAATAGACGTGTTGCAACTTTAGAACCCTCAATAGTTAGACGAGACTTCTTCGCCTCGCATTTGATAATGTTGCCAACTACTTCTTTCTTGCTATCACGCTCCTTAGACTTGCTAAGGTAAATGATAGTAGAAGCAGCATACTTCAGACCAGTGCCACCTCCCATCTCCTTTGTAGGGACATAGGAACCAATCACATCATATGTATGGTTGGTGACAATCATAGGCACTTGTGCTTGTCCGAGTTTCAACGTCAAAACACGAAAGGCACCCTTGATCAACTGAGATTTGGTCATGTCACGAACCTGCTTGTCGTTAGCAACGTCCTCCATCTCCTTGGTAGTTGAGAGCATACCAAGAGAGTCTAGCACAAACATCATAGGCACACGCTCCTCTTTGGGTTCCTTGAGATACTTGTCAAGGATCCTACATGCTTGTGTCCTGAACTCCTCAATAGTAGCGACAGGCATGATGATCATACGCTTAGAGTCGATACCACGAGACTCAATCATGTCTCTGGAAATGGCGGATTCAGTCTCAAAATAAATGACGCCACCTGTAGGATTAGCGTCAAGGAAATTACGAACGACAGAAAGAGCAAAGAAAGTCTTGCCCGTGCTTGATTCTCCTGCCAAGGCAGTAACCTTATTGGAAGGAAGACCTCCAAACAACGAACCACTAACAAGGGCGTTAAAGATATAACTGCCAGTATCGACATAATCAGTAATGTCGCCAGCAGCAATTCCTTCGCTAACCAAACCAGCAAACTCGTTTCCACTTTCTTTAATTACGGTGTCTAAGAATCCCATTGATCTACTCGTTCCTCATAGAAATTTACATAATTATATCTGCTGCCCATTAGTTTAGCAAATGCAACAGCAGTGTTGTAGTCCTCAAAGCACTTGATGTCCTCTGGTCCTACTTGACCGACTACATGGTTAGTCCATGTTACTACAAAGATTTTCTTACTCATGAAAAGAAACTCGAAATTGTAATGGTCTTCTCGTGGGTCCAACCAATACATTGTAGCACGTTTTTCAACGGTTCGAGAAATGATTTCTCAAACTGTGTTTGATAATCTACATACTTCTCAAGACCAAACTCCTTGGGCAACTCACCGAAGAAACTGATACAGTTCTCCAGAATGGGATTGGGTGTCTTGAGATACATGAACTTGATCTTCTCACCCTCTTGAATAAGAGGATGCTTGTTTTCTACTTTGTACTTTTTGACATAGTGGTTGTAGAGCAGAGCACCTCGCACATGGATAGGGGTGCCTTTCTGGTAGATCTCTGTTGGATGACGGTACTTAGCAAGGTTGTTAACTCCTCGTGGGAAAGCAACTTCCTCATAAGGTCGCAGTCTCGTTTCTGCTCGCACGTCATTGATGAAATCGATAAGCTCATCATTTGACTTGCCGATAATAATCTTAAATGCTGCATACAATTTATCCCGAAAATATGCTGGAGTAGATGAACGGGCAGTCTCCAGACCCATAATCTTCATCTTTGGTTCTTTATATCTAACACCCTCGCTGTCCCATACGTTGAGAATGTAACGCTTCTTTGCAGTCCAGATACCACGGTCAGCGATGTTCTCACGCTTCATACTCATTTTTTGTTCATATGCCGAAACGTAATTCGCAAGTTCCTGATAAGAGGATTCGATGAATGGTTCCAGCTTCTCTTGACAGATCTTGTCAAGTATCCCCACAATTGCTGCTTTGTCGCCAGACTTATTACTAAAAAATTTAGTAACAAGAGGTCCAAGGTTAAGATAGATACTGTCGGTATCGGATGCGATAACATAATCGACTTCCTCCGTTTGTAACAGGGTATTTAGATATCCGTTCATCTTGTTCTCAATCCAACGGATCGAGAGCTGACCAGACAAAGTAATTGCTTCAGCATTAGCAAGACGATAGTATCGGAAATGTTCGTTGCCGATAGCACCATAGGCAGAGTTGAGAGAGATCTTACGTGCCATCTGAATGTTATTACAGCGGGCAATCTCTTTCATGAGTTCCACAGTGGGCGTCTTCTCATACTCTTTCTTAGCAGCAAGCATCTTCTTCTTGAAGATCACACGACCGTCATACATCTTCTTCATCATCTGAGGAAGAAAACCATGAACGTCTTTACGATACTGTGCGCCGTTAGGACACACAGCATACTCACCATCAACCTCAATTTGCTTCTGAAGCATTAGATCTACATTTGCTGCTGGATGTCTGGTATCCATCAGAGTCTCTGGTGAGATATTGTATTGCATGATCAAGTGTGGGTACAGGGAGTTCAAGTCGAAACTCACAACCCAATCATAGAACCCAGGAATAGGTTCTTTCACATATGCACCAGCATACTTCTCAGTCTTAGTTGCACTTTCCTTTTTAGGAGGAATAGCAACCTTGCGCTTTAGCAGTTCAACATAGATGTAGTTGTCCCACATACGAACCTGAGAGAATACATCTTCATAATTCACTTTGGCGTCATATGCCATGGTGAAAGCAAGTTCAATCAACTTCATCTTGTCGTCTAGTTTATCAACCAGGCGAACGTCATGGATGTTGTACTCAATAAACTTCTGCCAGTCGTTCTCATAGAACTCCTTGAAAGTGTCAAACTCAGAGTGATCGAGTTTCTTCTCACCCAGTTCGACAGAGCAGATGTGATCCAGACGGTAGGACTCTTGGTTTGTATAGGTGAATTTCTTATACAACTCAAGGTAGTCTAGCGTAGAGATGCCAAGCATATCAATAGAGAAGTTCTTGCGACCTTTAATAAAGATCTCACGCTGCGACACAAGTTTCCAAGGCGACAGAAGTTTTACAAACTTCTCGCCCAACACACGATCAACGCGGTTGTGGATGTATGGCATATCGAATAGTTGGCAGTTCCAACCTGTGACCACATCAGGATAGTTGTTCTGCCAGTAATCAATAAAGGCACCCAACATGCTCTCCTCAGAACGGAAATGCATGTAATCCACCATGCTGTCCTGGTTGTTGAAAGGACGCGCACCAAAGACCGTTATACGCCCCGTGAAGGAGTCTTTGATGGAGATGGCAAGGATCTCTTGGTCTGCTGTCTCGATGTCAGGAAACCCATTCTCAGCAGCAGTCTCGATGTCAATAGTAAAGACACGAATCTTGCTGCTATCAAACTTCAGTTCTTCCTCTGGGTGCTGCTCAGCGATGTACTGATACAGAAACCGAGAGTTACCATAGATCTCAAAGTCATCAACTTCTTTGTATTGCTTTACAAAGTCTCGTGCTTCTGTGATAGAACCAAACTTATGAGGTTCTACACAATCACCTTCAAGGGTGCGCCACTCTGAATAGTTCTTTGTAGGCAAATACAGCGTCGGGTTGAAAGGAACCCTCACGCTGTAGCGATTGCCATTCTCATAACCACGTACAAGCAGACGATTGCCTGCTTGCTCAACACTAGTGTAAAACTTCATTCAAGACATTCAAGATAACGAGCAAGCAAAGATTTGCTTGGATTAGTCACAACAGTCAGGTCCGAAGACCTGACATTAAATTCACGCTCAGCAGCATGAGGTGCCCATGGACTGATCTGACCTTCACAGTCTAACACGTATGGTTCTACCATCCACACGTCTGGGTCGCCTGGCAAAGTGTCCCCTTCAACTGGTTCTACTTGAGCAATAATCCAATCATTCTGCAGCTTCAGCAGGTTCGCTGTTATCTCCATTACTACCCTCCTCTGGGAAGAAAATTTGATCTTCGGTAATTCCGATCTCAACTAGACGTTTTACAAAGTTATCAACAATAGAATTTTCTGGATAAACAACACTAATAATATGATCTCCAGAAATTCTATGTTCTTCTACAGGAGAGAAGACACAGAATCTAGTGTATTGAATAGGAACAGTTCCATCATCATTGGGATCACCCAGGGAAAGTGTGTATGGATATACCAGTTTATACCCAACCACCTTATCTTCGTCACGAACTTCACCAAAAACGCATAGGACACTCTGACCAGTGGTAAGAGTTACGATGCGAATATTGTGATTAGTTTTCAGTTGCTGTGGTTCCGTCATTTTCTAGTTCCTTTTTTTCAATGATTTTTTGTTCGTAAGCATTTTGCAATCCTGGTTCTGGATTGCTGATTGTCATAACACAATCATATGGAATCTTAAATTGCCAGTCTGGTGTATAAGGATTCCATTTACTAAAGCGAACTTGGTATTCCATACCATGTGCTTCAGTTAAGTATTGAGGTGTGCCGCTATCAAGATTCAGAATATATGGATCTTCCATGAGAAGGCAAATACCTTTACGGTCTTCACCCTCTTCATCGAAGATTTCTTTTAACTCTGTAATGACGCGATCACCAGTCTTTAGAGTGACTACTGATACAGACATAGTTATAATGAGTTTGATACTAGTGTAACACCAAAAAAGGGGACCGTCAAGTCCCCTTCGATTCTATTTAGAACCATTTTTTACGCTTCTGTTTCTCTGGTAGATGCTTCATCAATGTAATTGTCAATAACCCATCTACAAATTTCACATCTTCAACTTCTACATCATCTGCCATCTGCCAGTTGCGTGAGAATGTCCTGTAGGAAATTCCCTTGTGGGAATATTTCCTTTCTTTATCTGGCGGTGCTTTGCGAGCAGAAACCGTTAGAACATTTCGTTCAGTCTCGACTTCAATATCTTCGCTTGCAAATCCAGCCAGAGCGACCTCAAGTAAGGTTCTGCCATCGTTTCCAGCGACCACATTGTAAGGTGGGTAATTTGATCCACCGCCTGCAAGAGCTTCAAGTCTGCTGAATGTTTCATCGAATCCAATCGAGTAAGGGGTATAGTGTTCCCATGTGATATTAGTCATTGTCCTTAAATAAGCGACGTTTGCATGTGACCCGTTAGGCATCACATTCTTATTTAACGTTTTACGTTAAAACTTTAATAAGGGAAAACCGTATTAAAACTTACGGTTTATTCTGCAACTGTCTTCTTACGACCAATATTATACTTACTCTCAAGAGTCCAATCATTCTTTTCCTTGAATGAAAGAACTTTGATTTGATTTAGAGGAGCAAGATCAGCAATCTTCTCAGCACTAACCACAGTGATTAGTCCCCAGTCAGATAGTAATTGAATGATGCGATTGCGACGCTGTACATCATTCAATGACAGGTTAGTGTTCTTACCGTCAAGAGCAAACAACTCTTTAAAATGAACGATATAATATTTACCTTGCTTATGTAGAATGTGGCATGACTGATAAATCTTCTTTTCTTTGCGAGATGCCACGCCAATACGAGTTAGCGTTTCTCTAACTTTAAGGAAGTCATCTGGTTCTCCAAGAACCACTTCTACCATATCAGTTTGTTTCCACTGGATCTCAGTTTCACCACTCATCTTTTTCCACCTTTATTCAATGCCTTTGTAATATGATCTAGTTGATCCTTGGTGAGAACCCTAAGTGCTTGGAGAGCTTTATCGTCATTATAACCATAATACTCTTTGACTACTTCAAGATAATCAATAGAATCTTTACGAGCCCAGGGAGAGAAACGCTTCCTAGGTTTGACACTATTTATAAAAAAATCATATTGCATCTTCTTTGGTAGATGCGGGTTCTTGTTCATTTCATTGGCATACAGTACCGTATCAGTGAAAGAACTGAGGCACCTGTTAATAAT
>Ga0213866_10000414_pt1 | contig 34434 bp, 46 predicted proteins | sample PICome_11_FD_160079 | JGI IMG/M metagenome (GOLD analysis project Ga0213866, IMG submission 160079) | Coastal seawater microbial communities near Pivers Island, North Carolina, United States - PICO284 | ecosystem: Environmental > Aquatic > Marine > Coastal | place: USA: North Carolina... | reverse complement strand
TGCGGGTAAAGAGAAAGAAAAGATAAATAATGCGAAAGAGTATTTCAAAAATAACCAATGGTTCGAATGGTCATCAACCAAAGAAAAAAATATACATGCATGGGAACAAATTTGTAATTCAAACAACTTTAATGACATAGATATCGCCAATGTATACAATTGGTTAAAGTATAGTAAAGTTGAGATGCTGGGGACTTTGCCTGAGCAAGTGCTGGATGCACTAAAACATAAGGGTCTTGCACTAATGTCTGCTCCCAATGAGTTGAAAAACGACAAAGATGTTGTCATGGCTGCAGTGGCACAGAACGGTCTGGCACTGGAGTATGCTTCCAATGAGTTGAAAAACGACAAAGAGGTTGTGCTGGCTGCACTACTGGCACCGGATGAGGATGGTGATGATGAGGATGGTGATGCACTGAAATACGCTTCTGATGAGTTGAGAAAAAACAAAGAGGTTGTGATGGTTGCAGTGACACGGAATGGTTGGGCACTGGATAACGCTTCCAATGAGATGAAAAACGACAAAGATGTTGTCATGGCTGCTGTTGCACAGAATGGTTGGGCACTGAAATACGCTTCCAACGAGTTGAAAAATGACAAAGATGTTGTCATGGCTGCAGTGACTAAGTATGGTTCTGCACTGAAATATGCTTCAGATGAATTGAAAAACGACAAAGAGGTTGTGTTGACTGCAGTAGCAAAGAATTTTAGTGCGCTGATATATGCTTCAGAAGAGTTGAAAATGGATGTCGAAGTCCTAACGATGCAGGCAGTAGCAGAGAATGGTCTGGAGTTGAAAAATGACAAAGATTGACTGTAGAATGAGTTGATTTATAGACAAAATAAAAATTAATATTATACACAATGCCTACATTTATTCGCCTGACATGGAATCCAATGACCATGTTCACATTGTTTGACACCTTTATGTTTATTTTTACATGATACAGGAGGAGAAGATAATACTTGACCCCTTGGTGTCAAAATTACCATTGGTATTAAATTACCATTTAATTTCCATGTTTGTGTGAGTATATTCCACTCCCATACATCGCATGTATTTTGAGACACTGCTATACCCGATGTCCAACCAGATGCATAAATTTGCCTCATCATATCATGCAATAATATAGGAACAAACCCATCCACACTATTAAAACCAAAAACTGGACACCACATTTTTTTACCGCAGAATTCAGAAGTATTTTCAAGAATCTCGAAATTGCTTATAGGTACCAGACAATTTTGGTCATCAATCGCCGCCCATGTTTTTTTGTTGATTGGATGCACTAATATGTATTCAGAATTGTTCACAATCGCATGCGCGTAAGATTGCACTAGTTTTTGGTCCATTTCGGGCTTGTTTAAGTTTTCTTCGGTATGGTGTGGCATTTTATTCTTTTTCCTTTTTTGTAAATATTTTGTTTTATTAATTTAGAATAAAATTTTTGACCGGGTTGCGTTTGAATAAAGATGGTAATTAAATTTCTTCATATTTTTTATTGTTGGAGCATAGGCAACAACAAAATAGGTAATATAATATTTGACATATTCTTTTGTAACATTTGCGACAAGGTTGACATGTCAAGCATCCAAGTATGTATTCAATACACCATAATGTCAAAATGACCAGAAATATTCCTCCGCCGATAATAACGTATATAGACCAGTCGGGCAATTGTTCAGTATCAATTATCATTTATATTTGATATTTCGATTAAATACTTTCATTTTGTTTTTGAAACTGTCACTTTTTTTCGTTTTGTACGTTTTAGGCGGTATTCAAATATAATTTTGGCATTGAATCCAATAAAAAGGTGTAGTTTTATTATTTAATACACATATATGTTGATAAACAATGTCATCGCAATCTAACAACACAAATTTTTACTTAAGTTTGGCAATTATCGCGATTCTTTATCATGTACATATTACATTAACATCTGTAAGAGATATGCATCGAATACTTGCATATACAATACAAACCGAAGCAACTGACGAACCAACCAAATGTAGTGTACAAGTATCAGACATGATTTCCCAATTTGCTATTTTTGAAAAACGATTCAATGCACGTCAGATATTTAACGCGCACCAGCTACTTGTAGAACCAAAAGTTGAACCAATCAACTGTCGTGTAAAAGTATCCGACATGAATGCGCGTTTTGACACATTTGAAACCCTATTGAATGAAGCACTCAAAACACCAATTAAAAATGGAGCATCGATAGATAAGTGTCATTGTAATGAAGATGAGAAATATAAATCAAATATTTACACAAACAAAATCGACATTGAATTAAAACAAGCTCAAGAATCTCATAAAGCGATGGCTATTATAGAAGAAGCTCATAAAGCGATGGCTGTAGAAGAAGCTCATAAAGCGATGGCTCAAGAAGAAGCTCGTAAAGCGATGGAAAATGTACAAAATGCTCAACAATAGAAATAAAGGATATTTAGTATAATAATTTAATCGTACAAATTTTAATCGCATGATTCCAAGTCTTCAACCTGATTTTGCAAAGTACTTTTTTCTAATCTATCAATACTTTGTTCCAAACGCGATATGTTATTCATACATTTCGATATTTTAAGTATAAGATTTTTAATCCATTCATGCGCTTCTTCCAAATTATCTGGTAGATTTTTTGAATCCAATACATTTACCATCAAATCTTGTTTTTGCTCGTGTTTTTTTTGTAATGAAGACATATGTACTGATTAAATATTTAAATTTATACTTAAATTTCATCAAAACACGACCAATCCATGAATAAATACAACAGAATTTTACGATTATTCACACACACTAGCCCCTTTTGAACAATGTCTTTTTGCGGAACGAGTAACATTATTAGATATTAATAATTTCCGAGTATACCATAAAATGGAATCACCCTGTATCTTTGGGAATATGGACGCAACAATGACATCACCTACCTTAACCTTTTTCGTACCAATTATACACAAACAAGCATCCCATTCTGTTTTCTTTGACATTTTATGCAAACTCTGAATAGCCCGAACAAAATCATTAGTTTTATCTTTTTGAATATCAACCCAAATCATTGACCCTTGAACATTTTTGACATGAAGCGCAGGTGTTTTGACTATGAATGAATCATACAAAGGCACAATTAATTGTTTTCCACGCAAATTTTCCCATGTCCATGGTTTTCGAAACACAAAAGGCTGACCTCCAAATTTATAAATATCAATACCACTAGAAAAATGCGCTCTCCAACCAAATGAGCCACTTTCTTCAGACTCAGACAAAGTCCATTTGATTGAAACCCTAACAATAGCATTTGGTTGCAATAACACACGTCCTGTAATTTCCTTACTCCTGTGAAAAAGATTAACAAATTGTTTTTTTCGACCTCTTCGTGAGTATGCATGTTGTTCAAGTGTAAGCATATCTGGTTTACCGCATAAATTCCAAAAATTTTCAAAAGTATCAACATTTTCAGACGTCATTGGCAACAATTTTTGCTCCCATGCGATTCGTGATGCACATTTCAGTTGTTCTAACATTTGTATCTTCCAATCATTTGGAACATCTAATGTCAGTACATGTGTAGGATATATAAATGAATTAACAGTTGATGATAAAACACGACATTCGGGAGTTATCACCTTCCATTCTTTATCACCACAATAAAAATAAAGAGAACTACCAAAGAGCTTAGCAGAATCTGGTTGTGTATTTTCTATAAAACCTTTATCATCCAGATATGACATAGGATTAATTAAATCTTTAAACAAAGAACGTTTAATTTCATGGATATTCATTATTTGTTGTTATGTACTTGGGAAATAAATCCATATTAACTTATTATTAACTTATGACATTTACACATAAAATTCTATTTAAAGCTATCCATATTTTCCACAAATGCTGTTTGAGCGTTTTGTTTTTGTTATGTACATATTATTTAGTTATAGCTGGTTCTTATTAGGTACAATATATGATACATCATTTCGATATGTACCCATTATTGCTTTGATGTTATCCCTCTGTTCAATTATAGTAGTAACACTATTTCAGCTTCAAAAAATAACTCGACGAGAATTACTATCAGAATCTGACCGATGGTCCACAATTGTTTGGTGTATAGTACATATAATACTTTCGATATGTTTAATAGCTGACGCATTTGAACTAACAAATGTACTTGTAATTGTTTGTATAATGGCAATAGTTATCACAATTGCACTAACTACAGTCGCTATCTGTGCTTGTTATGTCATCATGTTAGATAGCGATGATTATCGACCACATGTACATTTATCGTGTATTTGTTTTTGGATGTCGATTCAATACATGGCATTGCGTCTACCTATCGTCGAATTTAAATACGTCACTACTATTCCGGTTGTGTTGATGTGGATACTTCGATTGTCTAAACACTTTGAGGATGGAATTTTATATAAGGATTCTATCGTTGAGAACTTTTTGTTTTTGATAATTACTTCATTGCATTTGTTTTCGAATATTGGTATATTGAATGCTCCAATGTTTTATTGGGGAATTGTGACGACTGTATGTGCTATCATTTTTATTGGTCATCATGTTCGAGAATTGTTAACTGTAATTATTTTACCTATATTTCTATTGATACTCGTAATATATCTATGCATCAATAGATTAAGAGGAATTTCAACATACAGAAATATCAAAAAAATTACAGATATTTACGATGAAATGACATCAGTTGAATTGGAATTGAATTTACCATTTGAAGAGGATGAAAATGAAGATGATTGGACTGAACCGTTATAATATGATGAGCTTGATTTTTTTTTACGAAAATGATGAGTAGAGCGCATATCTTCTTTTGACCAATAAGGCCATTCGTAATCGAGTTGATAAATTAATATGAAACAATAAGTCATTGACATGAATAGAATGGAGCTTAATATAAATATAAATACATTACGTTTCATATATATAAAAAAGTTACATTCTTTTATAGTTATTTAACTTCCGGTGTTTTTGCCTATGTGTAACATTTTTACATAATTTCGTTTAAAAAATACACGTATTTAACCTGGCGTATGTACTATTAATTATGGGTAATTTTTTTTCAACACCACAAATAGACAGAGAAGGTCTAACCTATAAGCGATTGAAACAAACACGTTTTTATGACCAAGGAAGTATAAGTATAAAAAAAAGAAATGGAGAATGGTCTAGTAAAATGGAAGACGTATTCGATTTTTATTCAAGTCCAAAACAAATAAAATCGTTTATAACTCAAAACATTCAATTGTATGTCAATGGAGAACACCTCGACAAAAAACGCATCGCTGAGGACGAAGCAACATTGACTACGGAAGAAAAAAAATGGGTACATAAATTTAAAAAAAAAGAAGAAGGACAATATGAAGAATATTTATCTAAAAGATTAAGAAACATTTCCGAACGCAAAGCCGCGCGCCTCCAAAATTTGGAAACAAATCGAGCGAAAAACAGAATAGCCAAAGTTACGCGCAAAACTACAGGCAAACCAAAAGCCAAGCGCAAACTCAAATTTTGATTAACTTTTTGTTCAACCGTGCACATTTGAAGGTGTTATAGTGAGTCGCGAACCTCGCTTACTAAATTTGAACACTATTTGTGTTTGTATTTGGCGAACGCCACCAATACATATGCGGAGTCTCTTTTACTACAGAAGTAATTTCCCACGTGTCATCGTGTACCCACGTGTCACCATGTATTTCGAATTTATAAAGAGAAAATATATTCATTTCTGGACATAGAGGATTTTTATATTTAAACTCTAATAATTGATTATTATGTTGTTCAATTTTAGCATCATTAATCAATTTATTTTTGAAATAAATATCCAACTCATCACAACCACCTAATACATTAAATGTTTCAGATAATTCCAATACATCACGTACATATCCTGTTCTCAAAAAGTTAATACATTCCAAAAATCTTCTTCTTGGAATTTGTAGATTAAAAGCAAATATAAGACGTCCACAATTGTCCACCTCTGGTAATGCAAAACCTTCCACCAATCCCAATAATCGTGCCAAAACTGGTGGACAATTTGTAATAGAACCGGTATCCAATAACACACTAAAACCGTCTGAACATAGAATACATAAAACTTTAGAATTATCAACTTTAGAATTATCAACTTTAGAATTATCAACACATGGACTTGCGTATTTACCACCATTTGACCATAAAAATCCATTTGATAACATTTGCTCACTTTTCTCCTCCTGCATAATTTGTTCTGACATGATTTGCTTTTCTGACATGATTTTGACCAATAATTAAAATGTATTTGTTTTTACAATAATTCCTTAAATATGTGGATTTACGATATTTAGTATAAGATATATGTAAAATAACCCTAATATGTTGTCAATTGTGTTAGCAATAGTTGCTAGTACTTCTCTAAATTTGGTGGTATCTCACGTCGCCTCAAAATATACATATAATATAGCGTTTGTATTATTAATGGTCGAGAGTTTAAAATTACTACTATGTTCAATTGGTATGCGATTAATTTCAAACAAAAATTATTTTAAAATTCGATGGGGATTTATAGTGAATGCGTTGTTATATTCAGTAGTCAACGTTTTGACACATCACATAACAATATTGGTACCATCATCGATATATAATGTTCTGATTCAACATAAAATACTTTGGGTTGTCATTTTTTCTATTATTATTTTAAAACGTCATTTTTCTAAAATACAATATATGTCATTAATATTGATTCTTACTGGATGTATACTTCTAAAAATGACTGATACATCGTCATCCATTTCCAACATGGGAATAATTTTAATAGTTTTACAAGGAATATGCTCATCATTATCATCTGTATGGATAGAAAAAATGATGAAGAAAGAAGAAAGATGTCTAATATCTGAAGATGAGAAGAAGCAAAAGTTGTATTGGTTCTTGAATGATTCGTTTCAAATGTATATGTTTGGAATACCTGTTTATATTATTGGTAATTATACGACAAATATTTCTACAGTAGATGTACCATTCCATTTATATTTGTTAATGATTCTAATATCTGTCATCAATGGCATTGCTTTAGGTGCTATTTTCGTATATTATTCATCAGTGGTCCGTTCAATGATATCTGCCATTGTCATCGTGTTCTTATCACTTCATCATGGTCAATTTACATTGAATATTATACTAGGAATATCTTTGGTTTTATTAGGTATACTGGGATGGACATATAAAAGATAATGATATATAAAGATGGCCTACCATGGGACAAGAAAGTTCATAAAAACTAAGATTCAATATCTTTTCGTATAATTACAAATCCACCAGAACCTGATAAAGAACTATATACATGAACCATGATTATCCAATAAATGGATATCGATTATTGGAAAACCTATTATGAAACCCATCCTAATGTTCCTAAACATTCTTTGTTTGCAGAATTTGTAAAAACTAGATTTCCAAATTTGGAAACGGTATTAGATTTTGGTTGTGGTTCTGGTCGTGATACTTATTTTTTCGGTAAAGATTCATTTGCTGTGGGGTTGGATACTGCCGTTAAACCTGTAGATAAAGATAGAGCATCATTTATTAAAGCACCATTGTCAGCACATGAACCTACATGTAAATACGAATTAATTTATTCTAGGTTTTCGTTGCATTCTATATCGGAAGAAGAGGAAAATGATTTTTTAGAATTCGCTTCTTTAAACGGTGTGAATCTGGCTATTGAGTGTAGAACAAATAATGATGACCTGGCCAGAGAAGGGAAAGAGCGCGTAAAAACGGATTATGCTGATGCACATTACAGAAGATATATAAATTTGAATAATCTGTTGAAGAAAGTAATTGATAAAGGGTTTACTATAATGTATTGCGAAGAGAGTAAAGAGTTTGCACCATACAAAGGTACAAAACCATCGTGTTTAAGATTAATAGCAAATATAAAATAAAACATTTGAACATTTTATTTTAAATAAAAACTAGGATTCAATATCCATTCTCTTACTCTCAACGCTTAGTTATCTTTATTTTTGTATTTCAATTTCAATCGATTCATTTCATCACTATTCCTAATACAATAGTAACGCCCATCATCAGTCTTAAATGGTTCAATATCCCATGCATACCCATATATGTGTTTCTTTTTCCAATTTCCATATTTACCTACAAGATATGGTTCAATAGGCGATGGTACTTGAAATGTTAGAGCGTTCCATCTATGGATTTCATAACGTTCAAATAATGAATAACAAGGATATTGAATACCGGATATAGTTAGACTGCTTACATAATGACCATCTATATGTGCAATTGAGAATAAATCAGTTTTAATTCCATTCTTCAACCAAGCTTCTTCATATCCAACATCTCCAATTGTTCCAAACTTGTGTTCCTGACGCCAACCAGATGCAATGAGAGATTGATGTAATTTTTGTTGATATAGAGTAAACCATCTTAACTCTATATACATATCAATATCAGATGAGCCCAAACTACAATCACGATACCATGATAAAACTGTTCCAGAAGAGATTGTATAGTTTGCTTTTAAATTATTTAATATATCAACCATTGATTTAAATACATCCCACATGACACCAGACGGTTTGTTTACACAATGTTGTCGGATAGGTATTTCTAATTCACTGTTATCGAAAGGACATATTTTTTTTGGAGAATTTGCTTGCATCCACCATCTAATACATGGCAAAACAGACAAATCTATAGATTCCATATCGAATCCTTCTGCTAATTCTAACATATTAGAAGGTGAATTATTCTGTCCAAAATACCCATAATGAAGAACGTAGCTTTTTTTAGGGGCTCTTATTGGAATATTTTCATTATTAAGCCAATCAACTATGCCCCAATCAAAAGCAGAGTTTTGATTATTTTGAAGCATTTTGTGTATTATGTTTTTTGATAATACCATACCTAATGAGCCTGTGGATTTTTGATGACACCAAACACCGTCATTGCAATGTTTGGTGCGATGGTGTTTAGCTCCTGAATGGTATAAAGTTGCGAAACCAGATTTTGGCATGTTGTGGCAAATAAAGTCATACCAAGTTGGAAGTAATATTGAATCGCTATCTATGGAGACTAGTATATCTGAGTTTTTTTTGTCAAACCATTCGAAGTTTAATCTTATGTTTTTATCAGCGCGGTGATGTGTCTTTTCTATTAAAATCGTAGCTTCGGGAAATAATTTTCTTAAGTATTTTTCATCGTATTCTGAAGAAGCATCATCGCGAATAACTAAGTCTACATTTTTCGATGAGTATCCAGGGTCAGTCTTTAACCATTTTGAAAATGTATGTACATATCCAATTCTGTTGTATGTTGTTAGAAATAATGTTACCTTTAAATTTTTGTTACAGGATGATTTTGTAATTGATTCATTAAATAAATAAGTTGGTGTGTTTGTCGATGATGAATTTGGTGTGTTTGTCGATGGTGAACTTTGTGTGTTTGTCGATGATGAACTTGATATGGTGGTGGAACTTTTCTTTCTAAATATTTTGCCATGCCATATTTGTTGAATTTTTTTACGTGATGGTTTGTGATGTCTGGCAGCAAATAATAATATTATACAAATACATACACCAAACATTGAAATTATACTTGGTAAATTGTTAGACGACATTTATTCAAAAATATATAGCTTTATATAATCATTTATAAATAATAAGGATTTATAAGTATTTTTACTTTACAAATATTAGTGGCTTATACATATAACCATTACTACTGACTCTAGATGAGTTTTGTATACCCTCCTTCATATCGATTTGTTTATTGTCACCTGTCATTGATTTTGATTTATAAACATGTGGAATTGCCACAGATAATATCAAACAAATCCCTGAAAATATTTGAAGAATTTGAACAGAATCGTCTTTAACTGTATTATCTAGAGCCGGACAGACATCAGAATACAATAAAGACTGACCAAATGTAATTCCTACAGAAATCATACCTACACACAATAAAATCACCCACTCAAATATACAAACTTTTGACAAACATTTCCAATTTCGTTTTTCAGATATTCTCCAGAAAAAAATCGTTATAAATGACCCAAATAGACAACCAGCAGCAACAAGTGGTGCAGTTGAAACTTTTGAACACTTTTCGTGTAAATTAATATATAACCACACTTGCATAGATGCTGAAAAAATTACAAATAGTGAAATAATCGAAAAGAATATCATTTTCATCGATTGTTACTCATAACAAAAATTCACTTAAGTACTGGAAATATCTATACATATATAATCATACTCCATCTTACATTCACCACCATAAGACCGAATAAGTTTATCAACCCGCTTACATTCTTTTAAATTAGAACGCAACATTTCACGCATATCCTTTTTTAATGTTTTTTTAAACATACGTAGAGACGAAACCCATTCAGACTGGATTTGACGACATAAATATAACGGAGTTATTCTAGATGTATCATCCCATTGGAAATATGCATTAGGATTAGCACCAGACCTCAACAAAACTCGAACACACTTGAAATCATTAATTGCCCAAGCCAATAATGGACGTTCCTTCACGTAAATATCGGCTGAAACTGTCATTAATACACGACGTAATTCATTTACATCCATGTATTATCGAATAGAAATAAAAATATAAAAATAATATATGTGCTACATTTTTGTGTTTGGCATTTTTAATGTTGATGTATGGTGCTTTTTACAAGCGTTTCTATGATGATTGAAGCCAAAATGTAGGAATTCTTCTGAATTAATTCCTACTTCTATACAAAGTTCGTGTAAGTGTGCTTTTTGTTCCTTTTCTATAAATGATAATTCCCAGTTTTTGTCTTGGGTGGTGTAACGCTCTTGAAATTTGTTTAATGCTTTTTTAAGTATGTAATGATGTTTGGCCATATTGATGCATTTTGTTTGATATGATTCCCATGAGTTGTAAAACCAGTTTTCGAATGTGTCATCTAATGGTTTCGTGTCTAATATATCTATAAATTCTAATACTGCTGACCATTCTGACATTTTCATTATCTCTATTTGTTTTTTTTTTCATATAAAATTTGAATTATGTGGTGAATATATTTTAATCGTCACTATTATTTAATATATGGTAATAATAGCTCCTCATTATATGATTTTCTAGATTTTCGTTTTCGAGAGTCACAACATTTACAAATAAATATTAGAATGCATAATGCTAAAATTCCACCAGATATAACTGAAATAAGTAATAATGTATTACTTTCAACAAAATTATTACCGGTGATAATATTTTCACAACCATATCCTAATCGGCTCAAAATATGTTTAGTGGATGAACCTATTTCACGATGACATGCATCTTGACTCCATGACATGATATTACCGTTTGTTGAAACGTGACTGAATGATGAACCTGACGAGTATGGTGATGGATTATACATTTGAATATGCTCTATGTATATATTATCACCGAAATTGCCCATAAATTTATTATCAACTATAGCATTTTGTCCATCTTCTGTTTTTAAAAACGTATCATATTTACTAGGATATGCATATTTATTTTCACCAATGGTTGATGAAAAGCCAATTCCGTGGAGAATTTCATGAATCATTGCTGTCTTTAAATCATAATGTGTGGAAGGTATATTAGAACAACTGTCGTCAATATGCCAGTTGAAATGTGGATTAAATTCGATTTCAAATTGGTTTGATGAAACCCATATATCTCCCTCTTTCTTGTAATTTGTATATGTCCAAGCCAAAACATTCGATGGGATTTCATTATTCCATCGAATATCTGCTTTTGTGCTTAGAGGTAGATTAGGACATATATTGCGAATCTCTGATATTACATTCGTTGATTCCGTTGACAGTATTGAGATGGGAATTGTATTACTTAACTTGTGACTAGCTAGTAATCCATGCTTAGGAATTTTATGAATAGTTTTTAAAGTTTTCATAGTAATTTATTTATTTTGTTTTTATATACCTCTTAATAAAGATGTGTGTATATGTACAAATACCACACAAAAATTTCACTACACACAAAAATTCAAAGCTTTAACCTCCAACAAACCTAAAAAATCATGAACATCTTTACTTTTATCAAGTAATAATTCTGACCATCGATTTTGAAAGTGTACCAAATTTATATCATTATCACATGGCAAATGATTACGAATACTGTCAACTTGATTCATATCTATTTTAGTTAATGACACTGTTCGTGCAACTGTGGCAATAGTTTCCCATTCAGTCGTTAACCCTCTTTTGTCGTACATATTTACCAACTTATTGGCAGGGATATCGCGAATTATATCTGTCAAAAATGAACAAGTTGTTAATGGTATTTTATCACTATCTGTTTGTTCGATTGAATTCATTATCTCTTTCGCCTTATTTAAACGAATAACCGCACGATTTAATTTTGACATTTTATATTTTACCATGCTCTTTATATACTCGTTATGTACTATATATTTGATATCAAATAAATGAATGGGATGTTTTTTAACAACTCCTCGTATATTGACACCAAACACCCCAGAAACATTAATCATGCATCATGTAAGAAAAAATACTCGTCGATTAGATGTCAGTGGCTCTGGAAACAGTATGCTTTTTGTTGATAAATGTAATATTTTATGGAAAATTTGCACAACAGAATTGGTGCAAATGGCAGAACTCATTCAAATAAATAATACTATTGTTATGGCTCTCCCAAATAGTAATTATTTATTGAAACCAATATCCGTCACACGTTTATCGCCAAATGTTGTTTGTATTTGTCAACCCATGGCAGAATGCGACCTTTATGAATGGGGAAGTGTGCCGTTCAAGTGGGATATCGTAACAAAATTTTTAAAACAAGTCGCAGATGGTATACGTTGGCTTCATGATTTGAATATATGTCATGGTGATATAAAACCTGAAAATATCGTAATTATGGATTTAAATGCTTATATCATTGACTTTGATTTTATAGCATCGTTAGAAGATAAAACTCTATGTCATACAAAAAACTTTAAACCATCGAGCGAAATAATATCAGAGTGGGATGTTTCTAATTCTATTGTTTCTAAGCGATGTGATGTTTATGCTTTTGGAAAAACTATATTGTTTATGTTATTTCGTTTACAATCTCATCGTGGGAATATCTCTATTTTATGGTGGAGAAAAAATTACATATTAAGCGGACATGCTCATAACTTTCAAGGTTTGGAAAAATTATGGGCAGATATTGCTTTTAGATGTTGTAGACGTAATCCGCCAGAAATTATTCCTGCAATTATATCAACAGAGATTGCGCAAATTATATCAAGTGGTTCAAAGTAAAGAGAGGCAGAAACCATTGTAACACAAAATCGAACGTGATAACAAATTATTAATAAAATGTATTCGACAATTAAAAAATACTCGTAATTTTGTTTAACATTGACTATAAATAAAGATGTATATTTATGAAATAAAAATGCAGGCTGAGCGCATTAGAATATGTTCGAAAAAATTATTAAAGAAAGGATTCTGTGCATCATGGTACGTACCATTGGAAAACGAGGCATCTGTTGACGATATTAATATGCTATTTGTACGATATATATCGTCAAATGAAGAGACACCATATCCAATATTAAATGCTGCATTTTCAACTTTAAAAAATAGTCACGAAGAATGCATGTTTGTATTTATGCGCCGATATACTACAAAAGTTCTTGGAATATTGAATTCAAGAAAACCCATGCTTACACAACGTGAACGTACTCTGCTTCAACAAATAGAAAATAAAGCTATATGGAATATGCCAATATGGACGTGGACAGAAAATCATCATCAATTTGAACAAACTATGGAGACTCAATGTAGGATAAGAAGAGTTAGAGGACATTGTATGGGGATTTGGTGCTATCGTTAGTTTTAACGATGGCCTAGAGCTTTGCCATTTGGATTGCGCTTGTACATTTCTTGGGCGTGGAAATGCTCTTCAAGACTTAGTGCAAACTCTTCCCATTGAATTAAATTTGTGTCGATAGTTGTGTCGATAGATTCTGAACTGTTTTTACTATTTGCGGTTGTGACCTTTTCGCTCATTTTCGTATACTCTTTTTTACGAGATTGCTGTTACTGATCAGTTGGTAATCCATCTTTGTTTTTTTTGGAGAATGTGAGTTGACGGTTTGTTGCTTTTTGTTGGTGGCAGTATTTGAAAAGTGTCCGTATATAAGAGCTTGCGTTTTTATAGGAAATGATGGACGGAAGTTATCATCAATTTGTTAATAATAAAAAACAAAATCATTTCATAAATGCAGAAACACATCGTCCTGATTTTGTGCACAGTGAAACTAAAAAGAGAAATGAAAAGACGAAAAAGCCATCGAAGAAGAAAACTACGGATGAAAGACTGAAAGCATTACAAAAAGACATAGAAAGACAACGTGCCTTAAATAAACTACCTGGAATTTATAAACCCTCTGTAAAAGGAGGACTGGGATGGAAAGATGAAGCAATAAGAAACACTCGACACTTAGAAAGAAGTGACTCAGATGAAAGCGTTACAAGTGACTCCGAATCCGATAAAAAACCCTCTGGAAAAGGAGGACTGGGATGGAAAGTTGACGCAATGATGAAAAATACGTCAGATAGTGACTCAGATGAAAGCGTTACAAGTGACTCTGAATCCGATTTGACCGAAAATCTTGGAGAAATGACCCAAAAACAAATGACCGAAAAACTTGAAGAACTACAACAACGCATAAAACACGAAAACAACAGTAAATTGAAAGCCGTGTACTCGAGAAAAATTGCCGCGCTTGAATTGGAGAAAAAGAAAGAGATGTGCCCCATTACAGGCTACGGATATTTGCATCTTAATAAGTATACCCCCCGAAAAACTTGTAAAGCCCAAAACACTTGTAAAGTGACCACTAAAAATTGTCTAAATTATAATAGAAAAGGAAATGCAAAACTTATGTGTGGTGAAAAGCTTTTAGTAGAATTAGTAGATGAACCATGGGAACATATTCCATTGGATTGCGACAACAAAATAACTAAAAAATCAAAACTTAAGGATAGAAAGAAATATGTTAATAAAAATCCAATAGTAAAACTAATAACGGAAGGTCCTCGGTATCTCCAATACCAGACTCATTCAGAAAAATCTTACGTTTTTTCTGTTTTCGACGGAAGTGGTAAGCAGGACGCCGCATCTATACCTAAAGAGTGGGTTAATGTATCAAAGCCAAAATTTATGAACAAACCACCTATATGCCCACTGCAACAGTTTCAATTAATAGATGTTGATTATGAACAAGATGGAATCTGGATTGGAAGATATCTGGAATATCCAGAAAAAGACGATGGCTGGAATATATTTGTCAGCCATAGTACTGAAAAAGATAATACAGGCAACATTATGCAACTAATTATTGAAGGAACAGATGTACCACGTTATGAATTTTATCCATATGGCGAGGACAAACAAAATAGCAACGAATGTCAAGAATTGAATAAAATTTTGAAGAAAAAAAACTTTCATGAAATTGGCACAAATGGCTCTAAATGGAAACATCATGACCAACCTTTTATAAATCAGGGTGATGTATTGTTAATTAATAATGGCCACGCAATTGGTAATAAGATTATTTTGGATTTAGTATATGTTATTGATGATAATATCGACGAATATGGGGAACCGTATCATAGAGTTCGTTATGTCTATATTGATGAAGACGGGAAGAAGATACCACCTCCGGATAGGTCATCGAAAAAAGTAAAAGAAGAATACTGTGATTTATATGACAGCGCCAACGATTCCAACGACGATGACTATAATGACTCTGAGCTAGAAGATAAAATGAACATATCAGAAGAATTAGACGTATGGTTTGATGAGTACAAAATTAAGGGTCATTATTCCGAATTATATCCAAATTCAACCCCACCATTATACGGTACTAAAAAGGATGAAGTTTCTTCAGCTGACGATGATGATGGTGATGATAGTGATGTTGAATACAAACAAGGGGTGACTTATGATGGACTCAAACCAGGTCCATGGAAAAAAGAATTCCTTGCCCAAAAAAAAGGAAAAGGTAAAAATGGTAAAAATAGTGATTACGATAGTAGTTCATCTAAAGATGAAGAAGATAGTAGTTCATCTGAAGATGATGAAGAAGATATTGAATTATCTTCAGATGAAGAATAAACAAATGATAAATTAATTTCAAACTTTATATTTCCTACATATTTTGTATCAAATGTACGGTTGTTTTTAAGTTGGAATCCTCCTCTATAACATCAAAATAAGCACCATTATTAATCCTTTCTCTTTCTTTGAATAAGAAATCAACTTTTTCCATCTCTTCTTCAATCGATTTGAATCGATAGTGACTAACCTCCGGTTTATTATTGACAAGCCACATTTTCATTCTTTGAATCGAAGCACCATATTTCTCCTGTGACCATAAAGAATTAGCTGAAAAGTAATAACGCATATACTCACACAAAGGTAATATATTTGGCCATGCATCAGGCCAATGAACAATGGTCATAGCTGCCGATTGAACAGACCTTTGCGCAAGCTTCTCTAAAGATTTGGAGCTTAAATTCTTGTCAATCCCCACCGAAATCATGTTCAAATGTCTAAGAGTTTGAAGATGCGATATTGTTGCCTGGTTCCATTGTTGTTGAAAAAAATATTGATTCATTTCAGGTAATTTCCATTTCCAATTTTCCAAGTGATTAATAATTTGTTGATGTAGTTCAATAGCTTTCATATACAACCGTGAACTACTTTTATAAGATTCTTCAGTATTATCTTTCTCTTCATCTCCACTGATTTTTTTCTCTTCATCACCCTTAATCATATTTTCCAAAATATGACTACCTTCCTCAATATATATATTAGCCAACGCCAATCTTGCCAACACAGCCTCAAATTTCCAACATGGAGAAGAAACATGTTCACTACCAATCGACCAAGAAAAATTAGGATGATTCTCCAATGGCTGATGACGTTCCAATACGATTAATTGCAATACTTTATCAAAATCTTTAACATAAATCTCCAATTGATTTTTCAACATATCATTATCCTCACCAGAATCCAGCAATTGTTGTATAGACATCCTTTTTCTAGTCAAAGGAATAGCATCTTTCCACACCTTAACTTTTTCAAATTCCACACTATTACAAATATGAATATCCATTACTACCAAACACTCCCATCTCTTAAATACCAAATTTCCTACACCAACATCACATATGTATGACATATAATAAAAAAAAACCAGTGAACCAATGTATTAAGAAAAGCGCATATGTCTAATAAACGTAAGCGTTCAATCTTGACGGAACTTCCAACAACTATTTTCGACCCAGTTCACCGTGAGTATGATTTATGTCCTGAATTAGTGGATATAATTAATTGTCAAGAGTTTCAACGTCTTCGTCGTTTGAAGCAATTATCTACAGCACATTGGGTTTGGTTGGGTGCAACCCATACACGTTTTGAACATTCTATATCTGTAGCATATTTGTCTGGTCATATGGCGACATCATTACAACGTAAACAACCCGAATTAAATATAACTAATCGTCAAATTTTATTGGTTCAATTGGCCGGTCTTTTGCATGATGTTGGTCATGGTCCTTTTTCACATTTATTCGACGATGTATTTCTGTCTGATAATCAATCACCAATGGCACATCATGAACAAAGGTCGGTAGCTATAGTCGCTAAGCTTTTAAATGAATCGTCATATACATATAGTGTTGAAGAAATTGCATTTGTACAGTCGTTGATAGCTCCTAACAAAGGTCAAGAGGGATTCTTGTATCATATAGTGGCAAATCAAGTCAATCATTTGGATGTTGATAAAATGGAATACATTAAACGTGATGCAAGAGCATGTGGTTTGTCATCCGGTGGTTTTGATACTGATACAATGCGCATTATTAATGCTGCTAGAGTCATTGATGGTCATATCTGTTATCATAAAAAAGTCTATGAGGATATCTACAATTTGTTTCAGACAAGATATCGTTTACATACAACTGTTTATAGACATCCAGCTGTTGTTGCAATTTATCATATGGTGGCAGACGCAATGCGTGTTTCTGGAATTCCATTTGAAGAATCTATTCAGTGCATAAATGATTTTTGTAAATATGATGATGGTATTTTAGATACTCTTCGTTATCAAAATAACGAGTCTGGTTCAATTATTCGTCGTATAGATGAGCGCAAGTTGTATAAAGTGGCTGTGACATATAAAAAATCTCAACCATGGGATAATGTACCTACTGTTGGAGACATTATTGCGCATTGCACTGATAATACAATCAGTGAAAAGGATATTATTGTTGATTTTTGTTGTGTGGGATTTATTGGTAAGGCTGATGGTCATCCTATGGATAGTATTCGTTTTTATGATAATTCTCGTATTGATAAATCGTATATTATTGCCAGGAGGTCTATATCTACTTTATTAACTCCTAGATATTGTGAGTTTTTGACCCGAATTATTGTTAAAAATGATGCGCATATTAGTGCTGCGCAAAAGGCGTGGAATGGGTGGAAAAGTTCTTTATAAATTGTGTATTTATAGTTGTAGTTTAAAATCATGATGTTAATAGAATCATTTATTGTCATAATATTTTTTTGTGGTATTTTTCTCTATGTATCTCATTCTATATTTTTTTCTTGGTATAAAAATAAACGTAATAACGAAACTTTAAGATTTCTACGTAGTAAAAACATGTCATGATGTTATACATTTTAAACAATTTATTACTATGAACATAAAACCCCAATAACTATAAAAGGCTTCATTCATAAAAATGTATACACATAATAATGAACAGAATCAAATGTTGTATCATTGGAGAACCAGGTGTAGGAAAGACATCATTTGTACATTCATATATGGATAAAGATATAGAAAATATACAAACAACAATGGGCGTCGATTTTTTCTCAAAAAGCGTTTACATAAAAGACACACATATACGTCTAGTTATATGGGACACAGCAGGTGCCGAACGATATCAATCACTAACACCATCATACTTACGCGATTCCCAAATCATAATCATAGCATATGATATATCAAAGAAAGACATATCCATAATAAAATGGCTAAATTTTGTAGAATCATACAACCCAAAAGTAATCTGCATCACCGGCCTCAAGAACGACCTAACATCATTTTCTCACAACCTAACAGACATCATCGAACCATGGAAACGAAACAATTGGAAGATTATAACCTCCAAATGCACAAGTAGACAAAAATCCACCGTCAAATTAGTCATAGAAAATGCCATCAAAGAAATCATAGAGAAAAATCATACTCGAGAGAAAAAGCCAGAAAATTTCACAATATATGTAAAACGACCTCACAAAACACGAAAATGTTGCACATAATCCATAAAAACAACAATTATGGGTATAAAAGCACACAAAATACATTTCAAAAATGTCATCAATCACTATCAATAAAAAAGTCGCATTTCCATCTGTTAATCAATCTGTAAAAGTTCCTAAACAAAGTCGTAAAGAACGTCGTCAGGAAAAAGAAGTTGCACAATTGCGTGAGCAATCTACTTCTATTTTGCCAGCTACAACTTTTAAAAGAATTGTTGCGCAGTCAGCTTCCAAGTTCTCTGAAGAACCATTGAGATTTAATGCTGATGCTATTCGGGCTCTTCAAACCGCTACAGAGCAGGAATTGACTACTGTCTTTAGTGGGGCTGCTTTTTGTGCAGAGATTGCCAAGCGTGATACTATTACTGTTGAAGATATGAAAAATTTCCAATTGTTGCGTCAATTGAAATAGAGATGGGAGTTGGTGGTGGTGTGGGTGTTTAATTTGTCAAATGAAACGTGATTTTTTTAAGTAGAGTATAAAGATGCGTATTTAAATAAACTTTATTTTGTATTAATGTCTATTCTAAATTGTTATACTCGTTTGACTGTTGTTAATAATACAGGGTTGGATGCTGTTTTTGAAGTCAATCCTGAGGAAAATAATATGAGAATTCAACCCGTTGAAAATGCTAATGTTAAGGCTGTTGTAGGTACCTCTGCTGTATCTGTGTCTGATTGGATAAAGGAGTGGATTAGTTTTATAAGTTATGGTCCTACGTATACTAACTTGACTTGGTCGGTGGCTGCGTGTGAAAAAGCTACTACTCGTTTCCAATTGTTGGCGCCGTTGAAGATTACTGTGAAGTGGGTAGACCCGTCCGTGTCGTGGAAAACACATGTTTCGGGGGAGTGGAGTATTGATATTTCGAAGGCTGTTGATGTGACTCTCTTTTTGAAAAGTGATATTGGTGAGTATGGTCATCGGCAGCAAACATCTGGTCTTATGACTGTTGCGTCGGTTAATCTTAAGCCGTATTTGGAAATTGCATGTGATGATGAGATTCCATTTAGTGTGTTGAAACATCCAGTCGCTGAAATGTATTGGAGGCCGGGGATTGATGTCAATGATATTATTAAACCTTCTATGTAGTTATATGTAAAGACTTTATGTTAATTAGACTTATTTTATTTCAATGTACATTACTGTTTTTTTTCTTCTTCTTTATTGGAATCTTCTGTCGTTTCTGTTTGAGATGGGTGACCATTTAATGATGCGTTTTTGTAGTAATTGTAGGCTATTTCTAATGTTATTAGTGTGGCAAATCCTAGGGTTATATACAAAGTGTATTTTAATGTTTCTTTCATTTTGTAGAGCATGGTAATACTTTATAGTAGTCTTTTTTTATTTAATGTATATGGTCTCATATGTGACGAATAAGCGAACATTGTAATATATTTAAATAATAAAGTCAAATGATGATTATTGATGATAGAGAACATGACCTTATAAAACAACTCACGGTTGAAAAAATAGAATTTCGAGTACAAAGATTGCCAGTTGGTGATATTTTATTTGAAAATAATGGTACAACAGTTATTGTTGAACGAAAAAGGACCGATGATTTCGCAGCTTCTATTATGGATGGACGGTGGCGTGAACAAAAGACACGATTAATCGCTTCGGGTGCAATTGTAGTTTATCTCATTGAAGGTTCACTTTATGGTCAAAGAAAAAGTCCAAGTGTTTTATCATCTGCAATTTGGAACACTATGTTGAGGGATAATATTTGGGTACTTCAGACATGTGGAGTTCAGGAAACTTCGTTACATTTACAACAATTGGAACGTAAAGTTGGTAAGGAAATTAAGGCTAATGGTGATGGGATGATTACATTGCTTAGTAAAAGGAAAAGGAAAGAAAATAACGTTCAAACATTGATGCTTATGGCTATACCAGGTGTGTCGGAGAAAATTGCATTGGCTATCATAGGTAAATATCCAACTATATTATCTTTGCAAAATCAACTAAAAGAAAATGCAAAAGAATTATTGTCAGTAGTTGTTACATCGAAAAGGAAAATTGGGAAAAAAACAGTTGATAGATTGTGTGAGTTTTTATTGTAGTGATATTCATTACATAATGTTAAAAGAATAATGATTTTTGTTTCTTAAATATTGCTGTCTTTTTGTATGTTTTAGGGTTTCGCTTGTTTTTGTCTGGTACAACAGTTGTGATTGTAACTTCTGCATATAACTTATCTTCAGACATTTTATTAACGGTTAATGTCATTTCATCAAGAAACATATTTAAATCGGTCATAGGATATGTCATAATGAGTTTTTTAATATTGTTTTTCATAACATCTGTACTATATACTGTCATATTTCCACGTTTATATTTTGTACCTGCTATTAATGCACCAGAGACCATTTGTGAGTTATCCCAATCATAGATTGCAGCATATCTAAAAATTTTCAATGTTTCAACAGGATACCATGTGTAGTTCCAAAATGTATTCTTAAATGAGTCACTGGCTTCCTCCATTTTTAGTTTGTCGATGTCAGTATATAATAAATTACCCATTTTAATAAAAAACACAACTTTAAATATGACAATATTTTAAAATACATTAGTACACAACATTATTATCAATATATGTTGATAATATGTTGATAAAGAAATAACAACCACTCACATAAGCAATTATCAACAAAAATGCAGCCACCGGAAAAGTTTCTTAGCACATTTTCGCCATCAAATGTCTTGCGTTTCGATGGCCAAGGTAAATTTGTTGTGTTACAAGGCGTCATACCAGATGTTGACGGCACTAACAAACCGGCTTTGTTACAATTTGAACAAAGAGCAGCGTGTGAATCGCAGACATCTTTTGTAGAAAATCTCCCAAACTTTGCTCTTCAACTGACCAATTACAGTGGCGCGGAGTATTCAAACTACTACGGGACTGGTCTTGGCGCATCCTGGAATGTTGAAGTCATTTGGCCAGCGAGCGAAAGACAAATTCGTAGAAAAACACCCTCCAAACATTACTTGGTTGAAGAGTCTGGCGAATTGTATGCAAAATATATTGATGCATTTGTAAAACAGCAGAATATTGATTGGCTTGACTCTGTTGTGAATATGGAAACCGAAGTGGAACGTAATTTGTTTCACAACGAACGTTTCATTATTAATATTGACACTAAGTGGACAACTCACATCCAACCAACAGACGACCGCAAGTCGTGGTATGGTGCCACATGGACCGACGATTTGTATTTACTTGCGATAGTCAAAAATCCACTTCTCCGTAGTCTCCGCGATTTGAATGGCGAAGAGGGTGCCGCTTTGTGTGACGAAATGCGCGACGAACTGCGCAATGCTGCCAAACGTGTTTATGGCGTCGACCCTAGTCAATTAAGAATTATGTTTCATTACCATCCGCAATTTTATCGTCTGCACGCACATTGTGTTCGTACACATGCAATAAATCCAGGTTCCGAAACAGAACGTGCTCATTTATTGACAACAGTTGCCTATAATTTGAGAATGAAGAGCGATTACTACAAAGACGCTACACTTTCATATAGTGTATGTGAGGGCGAACGTTTGCATCAACTTTTGTTAGATGCTGGTCAGGGGATGGTTTGATAAATGTTGGTCAGGGGATGGTTTGATAAATGTTGGTCAGGGGATGGTTTGATAACTTGTTTTGTAATTGTATGTATATTTTTTATAATATATATTTATATATACATATTTATTTGAAAATATACTCAAATAAATTGTTCTAATTCTATAGTATTTTCATCTACTTCATCATCATCATCATAAAGAGGTACATCATAACCAGTAACATTTTCACCACTCGTACGTTTTAATGTTCCACCATGCATGAAATGCCCAACTTGACGAATATCTTTATGCATCTCGTCGAGTCTACCATGTATAGGATTTGTACGACACATCTCCAATACTTCAGCTATAATTGATGGTAGATATGAAATAGAAGCTAAAATAATAATAACTATTGATATTTTACCCATCGGAGTTTTTGGTGACATATCTCCATAACCAACTGTTGATAGAGTAACAAAAATAAAATAGAATGTATCACCAAAATTTTCAAAGCCATCGTCACATTCATCACGTAAAGCAGAACAAGGTTTTTCAGCGACAAACATTAAAGCTGTACCCATTAAAGCTATGAATAGTAACTTCATTACTATAATGACTCCCATCATTTTTTTTCTCATACGATAATACGACCATGGAGCTAAAAAATGTAATAGACCAATGAAGCGAAAAACACCACCAATATTATAAAAACTATAATATGTATCGGTTTTTAAAACTAATGATGCTGTGGATAAACATGACACTATATCTATCGCTAGGAGATGTGTTAGTTGTATTTTATCTGTGATAGATGTGACAAATGTTGATGCGATATGGGCTGTTAAACAACTGAAAACGATAGTTTCCCACATCAGGGACCATACAATATCATCGTGTTTATCTAAGAACCAGGGAGAACAACTATCACTCGTGTTATATGATAGAGCATCATTTGTTAGGAATGGTAATCGATGTTGTGTGCTATTTTCTAATTTATGACACGATTGTATGCAACTATTATTAATTGCATATGGAGCACCTATGGTTAAAACTTTATTACATGCTTTAATAATACGTTGGTTTGTAACTGTAAATACCCACACATGACAAGAACGCGCAAATAATAAAGCTAACCAATTTTGATAGATGAAAGATTTGGCCGATATGTATTCAGAAAAATTTTGTCTTGTATGGCAACAAGAAGACATGTACAAATATGTAATTGTCATGCATAGTAAGAATGATATTAATGCTAATAAAGAGTAGGATTGGAATGGGATACTTTCATGCATCCATCTTGACATATTGCTATCCCATTCCAATATCATCGTTAAAAATGATAAGAATGAGACGATGAGTATACTTGTAAATAGTAAAAATATACATAGATTTCTATATTTCATTCAATTCATTATATTAAGAGTACATTAATAGAGAACTTTATTATATAAAGAAATCCAAATTTTTTATTACTTTATAATTTTTATATAACATCTGTATTTCTATCTTTATCATTTATACATGTAACGTCTGACGGATTAACATGAAACGACTGCAATGCACACAATGTAAAATCCATAGTATTATCGTATGCTTTTGTGAGCTCTGTCTTACTACACTGTGGACCCCCACAATGGTCATGATTTGCTAATTCAGCCTTCCTCGCTTCATTATTACGGGCCCATCTTCCCAAAGTGATTGGTCTTGACTTTTTAAAAAAAGAGCGTATCATTTTTATGCTATTATAAAACTAACAATATTAATACTCACATATTGCCAACTTATGTTAAATGTCGTATTTAAGTTTTGTATCACAAATAAATGGTCAAAGCCTCTCATGCTGCAATATCATCTGGACATAGCCGTTATGGTTCTATGAAATGTAATCATCCCGTCAGAGATATTCATAAAAACAAACAATTTAAGGTTAAGGCGTGTGAGAATGGTAAAACGCGACTTGTTCGTTTTGGTGATGCGCATATGCGTAATCGGTCGTATGACCCTAAGCGTCGGTCAGCTTTTCGAGCTAGACATGATTGTACACATAAAAATAGTAAACTTACTGCGGGATATTGGTCATGTAAAAAATGGTAGTAGTAATTACAAAAAATGATTCGAACTTTTGATTAGACCACATTTGGTGCATTTTGAATCAATTACTTTGTAAAAAAATGCAGTGCGATATTATAGCAAAATATTCGGACGACGATGTGCGTAATTTAAGAGCCTACGGAGAACTAGATATGAAAGAAGCTTCTGAAGAAGAAGAAGACAATACACCGTTTGATTTTGATGATATTTAAAATGTTGTAAATTGTTTAAACATAGCTGCGCCGCAGACGCACGCCGAGTTGGCGTTGGGGTTCTCAAACACAAAGCATTCTGTTGTGAAATTAATGACATTTTAGAGGTATATAAAATTTAGAGGTATATAAAAACAATACATATAACAATAAAAATTTAATGGCGTTATATGAAATTCTGTACCAACTTTTTGAAAATGCTAACCCAAAAGCGCCAAATAATTTCAATAATGTGGGTTTTAAAATTGGAGAAACGAGATGTAGTTTTACAATATTTACAGATATTAAAGAACAGACAACACAAGAAAGCACAAAACTTAAAGAAGGTACAGCTTATTATTTTTTGTTAAAATATGGCAAATTTAATGCGCAAACGTTGAAACCATTCTTCAAAAAAAACTATCAAAAAAGTAATTGGTCCCAAAATATCAAGAGTGTTTTGTACGATTTATATAATAAAATCGGTATTGAAGTTACAAATGAATATGTCTCAGACAAAGATTTCAATGCCATTAAAACAGAATATATGACGTATAAAAAAAATGTGCTTTCTCTTGAAGATTGGGCCAAAGTCAACAACAGAACAGAGGAATGGAGTAAACTCATAGAAGCAGAAGAAGCAGAAGAAGCAGAAGAAGAAGAAGCAAAGGATGGTCGTTTAAGAGAAGGTTTAAAAAAAATGGTTATGGATTTGTTCCCATTCGGCATAGAAAAAAACAAAGGAAAAGCGAAATTCAAACAGTTTATAAAAATCTCATTATAACACTTGGTCATGTAAAAAATGATAGTAGTGATTACAAAAAATGATTCGAACTTTTGATTAGACCACATTTGGTGCATTTTGAATCAATTACTTTGTAAAAAAATGCAAAATCATATTCAAGTTTCGATGTTGAAGAAAATTCTTTCATATTATGGTTGCATGATGCTCTAATTTTATTAATTGATTTTTGAATTTTATTTGAATGCCAATCATATAATTCCTTTTGAAGCTTGAGTGATTGTATTTCTGTCATATTTATGGAAACAAAAGACATGCCATTTATACTACGTTACACATTTAGAGAACAACCTATATAAAACATGACATTATTAAAAATGATGTCGACATCACCACCTAATAAAACACATAAAACAACAAAACTCCAAACAATAGCATCTGAAGCACCAGTAATACCAAATTTTACACAACCCGTAGTCGAATGGTTAGAAAAAAATGTGCGAAAACCATTAGAAGGTACACTCTTCGACACATGGATAGCCACACCAGCAAAAGAATACTACATTACAGCTAAACGACGAGATTAAGAAATTATTGTATATAAAACAACTATGAGAGATATAAATGAGAAAACGTTCTTTATCTGACGATGGCATTCACTTGTATTTAAATGCAATAAGAACAACACGGAATAAGCGTTGGTATCAACATCTAATTTGTAACCTTTTTCATTCCGATTACGATGAACGTTTATATGATGTAGTCTTAACATGTCGAGAATCATCAAAAGCATTAGCTGCATATTTTGACCAATTAAATATTAGTGAATGCACACAAACAGCAATAAATAATACTATCAAATTAATATTAAATGCACCGACAAAACGACAACGCGAAAAATATTTAAAATTTTTTATAGATGTCATGGAAAAATCATTCAAAGAACAAGACCATCAAACGGCACATATGTTATACACTGCTCTTACACGACCACATATCGCGCACATTCGACGCTCGAAAAAATCTGATAGTCATTTTGAAAAAATCGCATCAACATATGGAGCACCAAGCTATCAAAAACACATACACTTTTGGCGAACTGTACGCACTGACCAAATTTTACCATCACTCATAGCATTCGATACATTCATTAAAAGACGCTCGTTTATGAACCGGCATTTAGATGTTAAAGAAGCAAAAGAATATATAGAGATTTACAAATATCTAGAACATGACAAAAATGCGATATTGCCCGTTTATAAATACAAAAAACTTCGTTAATTCACTAATATTTTTATTATAGTTTGAGAATGTATGTATTTCTTAATGTGCGATTCTTTGTTGTTGTGTTCCTGTAGTATTTGTGTTATGTCTGGTGTTCCGTTTGGTGCGTCTTTGCTGTTGTCTGATAATCCGTCTAATGTTATTATAGGGGGTATTTTTGATGTGATTTATCGTATTGGTTGTATCTTTATTATTCCGGTGCTAGTTGTTGTTGGGTTGTTTGTGATTCATATCATTATATTTATGATTGATGAATTTTTTATGTTTTGGAATGGAAAATATAATAAGTGTACAGAAATTGTTAATGTTGAAATGGATGGAAGGAAATTTGTTTGTGAGCAGTTAGTTGATTGTAGTATATGTCTACAGTGTATGTGTGGTACAAATTGTGTTGAGTTCACATGTAAACATATATTTTGTGAGATATGTGCACATCGTTGGCATTATAAAATGAAAAGTTGTGCGTTGTGTAGAACGTCGACAAGTAAAATAAAGTATACATAAATTAAACGTTATTTATCGCCATTTTTTACAATGTATGCATATATAATATGTGCGTTCATCTCTATCTGTTGGGTCGTATTGCCATTCATGTGCGCATTTTCTCTGAATTTTTTCGCGCTTTTTATCAATTATATGCTTCACATTGTTACTGCATTGTAAAGTTTTATAATAATAGTTTTGTAATTTTTTTAGTGATTCGTCTGGATGCCATCGGCCCAAATCATCACTCCAACCATGTTGACGATGATGGTGAGTTGTTTGTAGTTGATTTAAATAACTTTTCATCATCTTTTCAAGACGAACCACATCTTCAGAGGTGGAGGCGTTTTTTATTGATTGAATGAGTTCTATTTGGAAAGGGTTGTCGCATGGAAGGTAAGTTGTCATATCATTCACTATAGTGTAGTGTGTATATATAATAATTATATGAGTAAATTATTTGTAAAAAAATATTCAGTTATTACTGTGTTTATATATTATTGTTTAAACACAGCAAAACGTTTAGAGTAATATTAAAATTCTATTTTTGTATAATAATATTTCTGTTTAGGACGACCATTATTACGCATGGTGCTATTTCTATACATGATGTTATCTTGCATAGAAATACCTCCATTTTCTTCCCTGACCGCTTTGTTGACACTGACCGCTTTGTTGGGGCACCATTCACCAATACGTTTTATACAATATCTATTACATTTAGGAACGTTTAGTAAGCAACAACTAATTATGTTGTTGTTTCTATCATCTTTAAAATCATTTTTTACTCCTTCCCATGTATCTTTCAAGGAGTCATTTTCACATCGGCCACAACATCCACAACTCACTTTCCAAACGAGCACGATGACAAGTGTTATAATAATGAATCCAATTTCAATGACAAATAGAATCAATCCGAAAGATAATGTCCACAATACCTGCAAAAGTCTTCCGCAGCAATTCGCGTTATTGCGAATCCTGTACTCACTCCCTCCAATTTCGGTGTTGATAAGCGACCGTAACAATTTATGCTGCTGCATAACCGCTGTTTCGTATCGTTTGAACGCATTTCGTTTCGTAATTCTTATCATGGCGTTTTCTGATGTATTGCCTTGTTCTTGTGTATCTTCAACGGTTTTGATTGTAAATTCGTAAACATCCTCCAAAAAATTGAAGAGTTTAAAAAGAAGATTTTTGTCGGTCTTTTCAATTTTTATTAGTTCTATTTCATTATTGACAAAATTTAAGTCATCTTTTTGCCATTTTTTCAATAATTCTATAAATTTTTGATTTGATTTATACCACTCTTTCGCTTCTTCAGAAATTTGTTTTTGTAGCTCGTTAAATTTAGTTGCAACATATATCATAGGTGTTTTCAAGTTCGAAGTGTATCTTTCGCAGCCGCAAAAATACACGACAAGTTTTAGCAATCTTCTACTGTGAATATAATTTAAATATTTTGAGAAAAACCTTATGAGAAGTAACCCGTAAACAGCAAAGACTGCAACGGTCGTGTATTTGGAGTACTCAGTATAATGGATTTCAACTTGACTGATTTTTGTAAAATTGGGGTATATTTCAGTGTAAGCCGGTGGTAATGGACCGTCGTCTGGCAAAAATATCGAATCCGAAAGACCAAGTCCTAAATATACCGAGCTCAATAACGTAACAGCAAAACTAAAGAACGACCCAAAAAATATGAAAACAATAAAATTAAAGTCGGCATTAAAATTAGACAATTCTGACGTTTCAAATTGTCTTCTTGGAGTACCATCATCACATTCTTTACAAAGATGTGGATAGATTCCTGCTGCAAATCTCGCTTCTATCTGATTAATGTGTATGGACAAGAAAAAAGACTCTAATACTGCTACGATGGCACATAAAGAACTTACGACTGAAGAGACGACAAAAATATGTTTTTTCCATTCTGGTTGTCCGTCGGTGTTTCCCAACAAAGAACCAAAAGCGCCCAGTGCCATACCCAATGTTAATGTGGACACCAAAGCCACTTGGTTTACCATTTGTGTATAATCCGATAATATGGACGATATGCGTTCTTCCATTTCTTCGCGCAATTCTACTAATGCAAAAATATTGTCAAAAAGACCTTTCTGTAACAAATAATGCATTTCCAGTACCGAAATATCTGTGGTTAATTTTCCTTTCCTTGATGCTGAGGCGGTATTGTATACTGTGAGCGCAGCGCTTAAATAAGCTGAATAAGTAGACGTCATTGTAGATGGTCAAAAGTTATTTATATAGTATGTTATTTTAATTTCGCTCTATATTCCATTATTACTGTGTTTATATATTCTTAATGTGTTTGTATCTTCTGTATCACTGTTTCCGTATTTTTTTATATCAATCTCGGTTATATGCTCATTCATAAATGTGATATATTGTATTCCTCCTCGACTTTTCATAATTTTTTGCTTTTCAATATTATTTTTTTTATCAATGCAACTCTGACTGTGTTTGCAACATTTCTTTTCAATTGCGCAGTTATGAAATTGGAAATATGGACATGTGCAATGCCAAGATTCATTACGGTTGTTGTAGACGACCATATAATAATCAGATTGTCCGAATTTAAAGTAATCGACCTTGAATGTACATGATTCTTGGCTCTTTGTGAGATGAATGTTCTCCCATGCTTTTCCAACTGGGATTTTGAATGTGAATAATCCGTGGCAATTATTGCCTTTGCGATTGTGTGTTTTGAAACATGCGTTTCCAGGCATTTTACTTTATAAATATTTTACTTTTATACATCTCGCTTTTAATAATGTCATCTCGCTTTTAACAATGTCGCACTTATAAAGAAAAGCATTTTTGGCTCTATCTATATTAATATTCACACGTGACATTCATCCATAATGTCAAATGAATACCACGTTTTATTAAGACGTGTAGAGACCAAATTATGCGATAACCATGTCCACACACGCACATCTTCTGGAGTTCTCACGTAATCAAGGGGGAAGGGATGCATCTCGAGCAACGACTGAAAATGTTCGCGACAATCAATACAAGGAAAATTTTCGCGATAATCTGCGACAGTGTCAAATAATTCTTGCGGTGTCGAACATTGATGGAGACGTTGCCAATCGTAATTAAACGACCATGACGATTCAATGAGAGTGGAAATAATGAATAATAGTAGGGAAAGCATGGATATGTACCATGTAGAACAGACTATATACTTCAATTTGTAATGTGATGAATGGATACTTGAGTTAATGGATACTTGCGTATATGTACATTTAATTTGGATGCTTTTGTTTTTCCAACATAAGAGAACTCAAACGGACACTATATTCATTCCTACTTGGGACTTCATTCATTGCATATGTATATAATTTCAATGGGACTCTTTTAGGTATCCACATGCCCCAATGACCGAAAAAATAAGGAAACACTAAAGGTATATTCAACCACCATGATAAAAACGTTCTCTGTTTTAAGAAAGGAAGTCTGAAAAACGTAAATGTAGAACATTCGCCTTTGACAAAAACTGACAGTATTGGAACATTAACTATTTTAGCTAAATTAAGAAAACCATATCGAGGATACAAACAAGAGTCTTTACCCATTTCTGCCATCACTATTTCAGGTACACCGCCTGGTACGCATATAAGACTATGGCCTTGTTTTAGTACATGGAGCATACTATTGTAGTTGGCTGGTATGCAACCGAGTAAATGTAAAGTCCATCCAAGAATAGGTATATAGAATAAAGATGGTGCTACACATAGTATAGTGGTTGAACCTGGGGTGAAGTGTATACCTGCCAGAGCACCACAACATAATAAGCCATGAGGGTGGACAGATATGAGCATTTGTTGGCGAATCTTTATTATGTTGCAAGGAAACCATTCATTTAATTGTAAGGATGAGACGAGTGTTCTTAATCTAGATTGTGTAGTCACTGGGTAGTAATTTTTTATATAAATTGAAATGAAAATAGAGATTGGTAGAAAGCATATCGCTAGTGGCATCAAAAATAATGTGCAGAGAATTAATAATGGTAACGACCATATCCATATAAAGATTGTCAACATTACGAAAATTGCACTTTTAAAGTTCATTTATACATTATTATTAGAACGTAAATAGTCATTCGTGTTATTTTAATACATTGATTTTAAAATTTCAATGCGTTTTCATCTGTATTTTTTTCATTATTACTTTTTTTATTATGACTTTTTTTATAATTTTCAATAAAATTTGCAGGTATACAACTTTCAATGTTCAAATCATAACGTTTGTACAGTTTCCACCAAGATAAATCATTTATTTCATCTTTAGATGTTTCCTTGATTTCATTGAATATCTCTAGGGCTATTTTATTAATATAATCGGAGCTATATTGACGAAATCGGACATTGTAACAGGACAACACGAGCATTGATAAGTCAAAAGATGGATTGTTACACTCTTTCACATTATTGTCTGATATTGAATAATTTTCAGATTTTGGTAATTGTAAAGAATATCTAGAATTGGGCCACTTGAAACAAGATTCCCCGAAGTCGAATATCTCAATATCGTTAGTTGTTGGGTTATATCGAATATTTCCGGTATGTAAATCTCTGTGACTGAAATGATATGATTCTTGTAGTTCTTTAAAAATTTCTGCAGCTTTTAAGAAAAATTTTTCTAGATTATTTGTTTTTAGTGTTTTGATATCTTTGCCATCTTTATTTAATGGTGACATGACTATGGCTGGATATTTGGTTGTTCCTTCTTCTGTGAATAATGAATCTTTTTCGTCGAGATTTATATCGTCGAGATTTATATCGCTAGAAATATATCCGCATTTATAAATTTCAGGCGTGCTAACTCCATCAATATTTATGAATATCGAATGCATGATGATTCCAATAATCGATTCATACATTGAACGCATAAATACACTATCGCGATATTCCATATCCTTTGGACAGTGATTATTGAAATTAGTCATGTTTGTGGGGGAATTTTCATCGCAAAATGGTGCATATGCTGCTTTCACTATTACGTCTCGTCTTTTTTGGGTATTTTTTTCGTCTATCGTAATAGCTTTGTCGTCTAAAACCATCTTAGCATTAAATATAGAAGCATAACTTCCATCGTCTATATTTTGTCCAATTGTGACATTAATGGAATTTATCTTTGCTTCTTTTATAATTGAATAAATCTCTTCAGAATTTCCAACATCTATAGTTTTACATAATTCTCTATTATATTCATCGGACCATCCAAAGACATTTTTGAATGGGAGCTTTAACAAAAATTGTTCGAAATTTTTACGGACGTGTTGAATATAATGTGATGGGCATAAATTGTTTCTAGGCATAAATATAAAAAGAAATAATAAATATTTATAGTATAGAAAAATAAAATATACAAACGAATGATGACGCATAAGTGAGTGAAATATCATAGTGTATGAGTAAAATAAAACTTTTAAAAAGTATAAATATAAGCAACCATTTTTTCAGATGCCACAATTACCAAAAGTTGGATGGCTTCATAGATGCGAGGATTGTGATATCATTACATCACGATTAACTACTTGTAAATACAAACGAAAAACACATCATTTATATATTTGTCTTACTTGTCGTCAAAATTTTGTCATATGGCTTAGTAACGAATTTAAACAAGTCATCGTTGAATCAGAGACAATAGGTCAGCAAATATTGAAAGTTATCAAATAAATTAGTTTGGACATATAATAATTAGATTGTAAATAATAATGTAAATAAAATAACGACAAGAGTGTAAATAACAAAGACATGAATATAAGTAAGACATATTTTATTAATAATATATATATTTATTATCAATTTCAATGTTATTCCAGTAATGTCAGTTAAATTGATAGCTGCTATTTCTAAAAATGGTGTGATTGGTGTGGACAATAAACTTCCTTGGCACATACCTCTTGATTTGAAATGGTTTCGAATGAACACAAATGGTGCTGCTGTTATTATGGGTAGAAAAACTTGGGAATCATTACCTAAAAAACCTCTTGATAATCGTATGAATATTGTCGTTAGTCGCTCATCAAAAATGTTACTTGGTGGGACTACATCATCAATAGAAAATCATGGTGAATATTGGTGTCATACAATAACAGAGGCACTGAAAATATCTTCACATCTGCCAACATTTATCATTGGTGGTTCGGAATTATTTCACAGTGCATTGCTTCTTGATATTGTTGATGTATTTATAATTACACATGTCGATATTGATATAGAGGACGAAAATTCAAGCAAATTTAGATTACCTGGAAATCGTAAAGTTTTTTGGACTTCAAAAACTCAGCAATATAAAGATTTAAAATTCCACTTTGAACTTTCGAGGATTTAATTCGTCTTTATTCAGAATCTTGCTCACGTTTTTACTATTTTCTATATTACTTTCATTGATGTTTTTACTTTTACTGATGGTATCCGTTAATTCCATAGTTGGAGGTATTAACCACGTGACAAGTAAAAACATTGATAAAAACAAAATATATTCTACTATATACCAAAACGAGCATTTTCCAATTTCATTCTTACGTATCACAAATATAAAACCCAATAACACGGTTATAAACCAATGGAATTTCCAGATATTTTCCCATAATTTGTTGGACATTTTTTGTGGCATGCATTCAAAAAGAATTAATACT
>Ga0213866_10000413_pt1 | contig 34439 bp, 34 predicted proteins | sample PICome_11_FD_160079 | JGI IMG/M metagenome (GOLD analysis project Ga0213866, IMG submission 160079) | Coastal seawater microbial communities near Pivers Island, North Carolina, United States - PICO284 | ecosystem: Environmental > Aquatic > Marine > Coastal | place: USA: North Carolina... | reverse complement strand
CATGTCGATGGCTTCGAGGAGATCAAGAGTGTCTTTCCACGAATGGATACCGCCCCAGCAAATCTCGCCTTCCATGGCCAGGCGCTCGCCGTTGTCGGCAGCGACCTTAGCCGCCCGTTTGATGGTCTCGGCAGCAAGGGTGGTGTTGCCGGCAGGGTCCTTGGCCCAGTCCTCCACTCCTCCGGCGGTGTCGATGCGGATGGCTCCGTATTCACGGACGCCGTGGGCTTTGAAGATGTTGGCGACGCGGCAGGCTTTTTCGACGGCGAGGACGAAGTTGTCGCGATCGGTTTGAGAGCCGAAGGCGGAGCCGCCGACGGTGCCTTCCCAGACGGGGGCGACGAGGGTGCCGATTTTGAGGTTTTTTGAGGCGACGAGCTCGGCTATTGTTTTCAGGTCATCCTCGGAAGCATCGGGGTCGGTGTGGGGGTGGAAGAGGAAGTAATCGATGCCGTCGAATTTTTGCCCGTTGACTTCGGCATTGGTGGTGAGTTCGAGCATGCGCTCGAGTGAAATGGGCGGGTGGTCGGTGCCTTCTTCTTTTCCGACGAGACCTGGCCACATGGCGTTGTGAACTTTGATTGAACTCATGGGCGTTAACGTGAAGGTTGAAGAGTAAGGAGTGAAGTTTGAAATTCAGCCAGGGATTATTGCGGAATTTTTCGGTTGCCGTTGTGCAGAAGCTGATCCCGTCTTAGCTTCGAAAAGCGGCGTCTGGCATAGATCCAACTCGCAACGAGAGTCAGGCCGATGATAATTATGAGAATGGCAACGGGTGTGGTAATACTTTTAAATCCATTCGTGGCAAGCGCGAAGATGGCGATGATGGGAAAGGTGGCGGGGAGGTTGTTGATGGGAATGGCAGTGAAGGTGTAGATTTTCTGCCACTTCAGGTGTGGCGATTTACTGGCGTGATCTGAGTTTCAGCTTCTTCCGCCGGTGGGGCGTAACGGAGATCGCTCATGATTTTCTTCGGAATCCTGCGATAAGAGTTAAAATTAATGTAAGTAGGCCGGATGCGATAACGACCAATCCAACTGCGGCACTGATCCATAATGATCCATGAATAGCTCAATTGTTCGGCCATCTTCGATGGAGGTGGCATTCCTATATTTGATCGTGATGATTTTACTCCAAATCCTGCCTCCAATTAGGGTGCTGATAAAGACAAGGCCGGACATGTTTCCAGTTTTCCGCGAGTTTGATTTTTTACTGGTTTGGGCGGCTTGAGAGTTTGGTGGCTCATAAGGATCCTCGCTTATCGCAGTCGAAATGGCATGGGCAGGGTATAACTGTAGCTGATGGCTTCGCCGAGGGCGTTGCGGGCGGGTCTGAAACGCCAGCGCCGGATGGCGGCGAGGGCGGCGTTGTCGAGAAGGGAGTGTCCGCTGGATTTGGCGATGCGAACGGAGGTGACGTTTCCGGAGGTTCCGACGGTAAAGGAAAGGGTCACGGTGCCTTGCTGGCCTGCGCGGCGGGCGGCGGAGGGGTATTTGGGTTTGGGTTGGTTGATGCCGGAGGGTTTGCTTACGACCTGTTTGCGTGCAGCGGCGCGAGCGGCAGCGGCTTTCTGGGCGGCGAGCCTTTGGCGCCGCTTTTCTTCGATACGCTTTCGGGCGATTTCTCGTTCTTGGGCTGCTTTGACCTGTCGTTGTTTCTCTGCGAGGGCGGGATCTGGCTTGGGTGGTTTGGGCTTGGGTTCAGGTTCTGCAAGGGCTCCCAACTGAGGAACGGGTTCCGGCTCTGGGGCGGGAGATTCTTGAGGAGGGATGATGGGTGGTGCTGGCCTGGGAGTAGAGTTCGACTCTGGTTTCTGGATTTTTATGAAGCTCAGGTCGATGAATTGGGACTCCTGAATCGGAGGTTCGGGAAGGTCAATTGTGATTCTTCCCCACTTCAGAGCACTCGCAAAGAGAGCCGCCGTGAGAAGGGCGACGAAAGTCCAGATCAGGGGCTGGCTACTCTGTGAGTTCATTTTTTTTATCGTAGGCCAGATTGATGATACCGCTTTTCCTGGCGATTTCCATCACTGGGAAAATAATTTCGGCACGTGCAGCTTTATCGATCCGAAGGACCATTGTATCGATATCGCTGTGTTTGATAGCGTCTCGGAGTTTGCTTTCGAGCTCTTCCTTGGTGGTTTCCTCGCCCTCGAGGAAAATGATGTTTTCGGAAGTGATGACGAGTGAGAGATTGAGATCGTTAGGGTTTGCAGTGGCTGACTCCATGGGACCTGCAGGGAGATCAACCCGCCGATCTGGTTTGATGAATTGGCTGCTCACCATGAGAAAGATGAGAAGTTGGAAAACGACGTCGATGAGCGGGGTCATGTCGATGCCGGCATCAATACGGCGCTTTCTGGTAATCATTCTATCGTGAAAGAGAGGTGTCGGGTTGCCAGGAGGGGTGATGAAGTGGCAGCGCTATTTGGCAAAGAAATGTTCCCGAAGGTGAGATGTGAGCTCGTTGAGATCGTGGACGAGCTTGTCGACGCGAGCTTCGAAGATTCTGGCCATAGCCATGGCAGGAATCGCCACAAGGAGGCCGGCGACAGTCGTGAGGAGCCCAGTCCAAATGCCATCAGCAAAATCGGCCGGAGTTACGTTTTCTCCCAGTTTGGCTATTTTTGAGAAGGCGATGACCATACCCCAGACAGTTCCAAGAAGTCCAATGAGAGGAGAAATAGACGCGATGAGAGCGAGGACACGCAAACCGCGCTCGTGCTGGCGGATGACGCGGGAAACTTCACGCTCGCTGACGTTGAGGGTGTGCTCTTCACCATCGGAGGTGGCGTTGATGAAGACGAAGCCTACTTGAGAAATAGGATTTGACCGGGAGGTTTTTTCTTGGTGCAGGGCCCGAATAGCTTTCGAGAGTCGATATCGACGAAACGCGTAATAAACGGAGCGCTCAAGAACGATTAGAACCGTAATGAACGCGAGAATGAGGAGGGGCCACATAAAGTTACCGCCTTTCAAAAAGAGGTCTTTTAATGAGAATTCCATGCGTTGGGAGAATGCTGCCGCCTCGGGGTCGCGATCAAAAGCTAGAAATCCTGATTTAATGACTACGCTGGTTGAATCAGAACGATTTTCAGTTGACTTTGATAGCGAGGTAGTCAGCCTGCAATAGATTACGAGCGCTTATAGTTCCTTAAATACTCCGTCTTGCTCCTCTAAAAGAGAAAAACCGTCCAGAAAGTAAAAGAATGAAATCAAATAATCGAACTAAGCACCTGGCTACAATGGCTATGGCACCATTGTTACTTGTTTCTACAAGTCAGGCTGCCTTTGTCATCGCGGCCGTCACCGATGGCGATCTCAGTGGAGGGAATCCAAAATCGATCATGCTTCAAGCGGTTGCGCCAGTTGCAGACCTGACAGCTTGGGGCGTTGGTTCTGCTAACAATGGAGGAGGTTCTGATGGTCAGGAGTTCACTCTACCTGCTGGATCCGCGGCAGCTGGAGACGTTTTCGTGATTGTTCCGAATTCGGACTCCCGAGATTTCTTCGCAAACAATTTTGTTCAGGATTTTACTATTTTGGTCAATGGCGCGGCGAACATCAATGGCGACGATGCCATTGAGCTTTTCAGCGGTGGAAACGTAGTTGATGTTTTCGGGGATATTAACACGGATGGGACCGGGGAAGATTGGGAATATATGGATGGTTTCGCGCAGCGGCTCGGAGGTGGGCCACAGGCCTTCGACCTGGCAAATTACTCGATTAATAATAGAGCTTTCGATGGTATGAACGAGCAGGAGCACGTTGCTGTTTTCGCGTCAGCGGGATTCACTCCTGTTCCAGAGCCGTCTTCAGTCCTACTTCTCGGGTTTGCCGGAATTGGGTTGCTACGCCGACGCCGTTAGCTTGTCCTTGCCTCTATTTTATAAGAGTCTCCTTTTTGAGTGAGGCTCTTTTTTTGTCCTCATGCAAAAGAGAGTGAATCTTATTTCCCTTTCAGTTGTTGGACATAGGCGTCGATGGCGCGGCCAATCCGAACGCGGTAGTAGGCGTTTTCCACAAAATCTTCGACAAGAATTCGGGAGACGAGGGCCTGTCCTTTTGAGCCTTCCAATTTCCCGTTGAGCACCTCGGCGAGGTATTCCTGTTTCTTAACCGGGGGAGCTTGCTGGCGAAATAATCTGACGAGGTTCGCGATGAACGCATTGCGTGATTCAGCTGTTGTGAGGATTTCGGCTGCACCGATTTGTTTTCCGTCTTGCTTCAGTCGTTTGGCGGTCTTTGCCATGGCTTGATCGAGAAATTTAAAGAAAAACTCGTTGTTGATGAATCCTGATTTGTTGAGCGGCTCCTGGCTCAGGAAGTCGATGAATCGATCCTCGATGGACACAAGGTAAGTTCGCAGTGAATCAGCAAGTTTTTTGTCTCGGGAAGCTTCATTGATGAGGTTTTGCAGAACCTGCCTGGTGAATTTCTGGCTCATTCCGGAGGCGGTGAGGTTTTCACGCCGGGTGTTTTCCAAATCGAATTTGAATTTGGCGGAGATGGCTTCTTTGCCGGGATTTGCCTTCCAGAATGTTCGCTTGAACGATCGTATCTGGTCTTCGGATGTGACCACTTGTGAGGTGATCAAGCCGGTTTTGGCGTCGACGGTGACTGTGCCAAGTTCCCCGAGGTCCAGAACGACTTCGTTATCGGATTTGCTGACGAGTTTTTCCGCTTTTACCAAAAGTCCGGCTCCTCCGGTGGTGTATGAGATGCCTATGTTGACGCCCGTCTTGTCCAGGTAGGAGTCGGGTTTGATGCGCACGGGGATTTTGTCTTCTTTTTCTCGTTTGATGATCTCAACGAGGTCGCTGAATCGGTTGCCCAATGCGCCAAATCCTTCAAATACAACTTTTTGGTCGCCGGACTGAAGGAGATAGTTCCCGTCCGCTGTGGTCCATTGCTGCCCTTGCTGCATAATATTGCCGCTTTCGTCTTTGAGTTCTGAGATGAGATAGGACCACCCCGATTTAAAATCGACGCCCATCTCAATAGTGCCGGTTCGGCCAGTACTCGTTTCAGCGGCGTAGGTGGCCTGGTATCCCTCGAGTTTGCCGTGTCGGGCGTCAAGCTCATCTAGAGTTTCACCCAGCTCATCGGCCCGAGCCATTTGGCAGACAATGAGTGTGGAAATGATCGAGCGTTTCAAAAAGGACATGGAGATGAAGTACCATGTCCCTCTGCGGGGGCGAGTCAAAAGAAGGTGCCAGGAATTTCGCGGTGATTCTAGGTGCCTTGGCCGGGAATGGGTTTGAAGGGCGATTTAAGATTGCCTCATCTTCAAGGAATCTGTATTTACTCTACCAATTCTTATTTCTCCATGGAAGTATTGCTTGAGCGTCCGGTCCTTGTCCTTAATCGGCTGTGGCAGCCGGTGCACACTTGCTCGGTAAAGCGGGCGTTGAAACTTCTCTGCCTCGGTCATGCCCAAGTGGTTCAAACGGAGGGGGAATGTCGATATCAAACACATGATATCGGATCTTGGGTCGGGTATTGAGGCGGGGAAAGGGAGTCGGCGGCTGCCGAATTGGTGCATTCGGTCAAGGTGGCCCTTCGGGTTCCCAAGATTATTGTTTTGGCTCTTTATGATCGCATTCCGCGAAAGGAAGTGAAGTTCACGCGGCAGAATGTCTTTCTTCGAGACAAGCACACCTGCCAGTATTGCACCGAGGTCTTTCCCGAGGCGAAGTTGAATCTCGATCACGTTGTTCCTCGGGACAAGGGCGGGAAAACAACCTGGGAGAATATCGTGACTTCTTGTATTCCGTGCAACACCCGCAAGGCGAACCGTTTGCCGTGCGAAATTGGCATGCGACTTCTCAATGAGCCGCGCGCGCCCAAATGGCGGCCGCTTTTTGGCTTTCGAAAGCAGGCGAGCGAGCAGGTTTGGCAGGAATTTATTTCGCCGGACCGGAAGAATGTCAGCCTTGGCGCGTAATCGCTGGTCCTTCCGGGTATTGTCTGGTATTCTGCCTTCGTGAACTTTCCGAATGAGGCAGGCGGGGTGATCCTGTGGTTACAGGTCGTTCTCGGTTTTGTAGGCCTATTGGTCATGGTAGAGCGCATGGTGTTTTTCCAGCATGCCCGCGCAAAGGTGGCTGATTTACTTTTAGGAGTAACGAATCATGTCCGTAAGAAGGCTTATGCAGAGGCTCTGCACGAGGCCTCGCGTGCTCGGGGGCCGGAGGCGAGAGTGATTCATTCGGTTTTGATGCGCCACCATCTGGACCGGACCAATTTGCGTGAAATTGCGCAGGAGGCGGGGCAGTTGGAAATTCCCCGGATCGAGCGCTACCTGCGGGTGCTTCTCGGGGTTGCGATGCTGGCTCCCATGCTGGGAATGTTCGGAACGGTTCTCGGCTTGATTGAAGTTTTCATGAAGGTGGATGCGGCTGATTCGGCGGTGGCCCAGGCTGCCCTGGCAAGTGGAATGTTCCAAAGCCTGGTCTCGACTGCGGTCGGGCTGGCGCTCGCGATTCCTTCCTATCTTGTCTATCTCTACCTTTACGGAAAGGCCCAGCGAATGCTGCACCGGCTTGAGAGAGCTGGAATTGAGACTGTGAACATTGTGTGCGATAGCCGCGAACATGACCGTATCGTTTCTTTTCGGGATAGCGTGGAAAGACAGGCCCAGAACCCGGAACCGAAGTCCAAAAAGTCCTCGATGAGATCAAAGATGTCCGACAATAAGGACTCCTGAACCATGAAGCTAAAGATGTCATTGCCCGAGCGTCCCGGATGGATTTTCGTGATTCCAGGCTTCGATTTCATTGCGCTATTGCTCGCTCTGGTAATGCTCACGGGGGTGGTTGCAAAAGAAAGTTATGTCGAGATCAAGCTTCCGCGCTCGGAATTTCGGGGAAAGCGTTTGGGTGATGAGAATCCGGTCGTGGTGATGTTGAAGAGCACGACTTCCGGGCCGGTTTATTATGTGGAAGGGGTCGAGGTGCCCGAGGGCTCTCTCGGGAACGTTGTGTTCGAGTCTGCTGAGAAGCTGGGAACCAAGGTGGTGGCGCTTAAAGTGGATTCCGGAGCGACGATGGCGGAGCGTCAGGTCTTGATCGATTCGATTGGAAGGCTCAACGGGATTCGTATTTTTGAGGGCTATGAACCGGTGGATGATTCCAACAAGGTGCCCTGAGAGATGTTTTGGCGTCATCGGAAAGTTCTTCGTGACCAGGCTGCCGGAATGGTTTTCGATTGGCGTCGGGGACATGGTTCTTCCTACCGCTTGTTGATCGCCTTTGTGGTTTCGGGTGCTTTTTGGGGTGGGATTTATCGGTTTGTGCAGGTACGTGAAGTCGAACCGGTTGAGCTGGCGCAGAATGAAATTGATGTCGCGATGGTGAATCTCAAAGCTGATGAGTATCGCGGATTGGCCGAGGTCATCGATCGGAAAACACTTTTTCAGCAGCGTTGGAATGTCAGCAATTCCAGTGTCATTGATCAGGTGGTAGCGGAGACCCTCGCCGCAACCACTCCGCGCGTCTACGAGCCGACCTTGCGTCAGATCTCACTTCCTGAGCCGGAAGTGAAGTTGGCAAATCTGCCTGGAATGGGGCCGGATGCGCTGCCCGAACCAGATGCAGTGGCATCGGTGACGTATTCGAGCGAGGAGCCGAATTGGTGGATCAAGGTCAAGGTGGTCGATGGTCCGGCGGGCTTGAAGTTCTTGGATTTCCCCTTCGAATGGTCCCAGGATCCAAATTTAATGAGCGAGGGAGAGATTTGGTCTATCGTTTTGACTGCGGATTGGCGCGGACGTGTCGTCGCGGTTGAGGCTTGGTGGGAGAAGGCCAATGATGTCCGGACCGGCCCCATTTTAAACAGACTTCGAAGCGAAAGGATCGAGCCGTTACCTGAAATGGGACCATTGCGGGTGTGGAGGCTTGAAGCGGAGCTTGTCAACCGCCCTGCCAACCAATGATTATTTCATTTTCTGATCTTCTCTTGGTGATCGTCATGCTTGCGTTCGTCTGGATTGCGGTGGATTGGGGGTTTTCCTTTATTGCCGAGCACCGGGAGGAACGCCGTCTCCGCTCTTCGACGAGGGAATGTCACCTATGCGGTAAACGTTATTCTGAAGAAAAGCGAGTGAAGCTCTCCACCTGTCCCAAGTGCTCTGCACGCAATATCCGGGGTGGCCACCGCAAGTTGGGGTGAATCCTGCCAATTACAGGCCTTGCTTTTCAAAAGAACACGGGCTAACCACAACTAAACCTTCTAGCAGCAATGGAAAACCGACGCGTCGTAGTCACAGGGATCGGGGCCGTGAGCCCCTTGGGAAATGATGCCAACTCAACTTGGGAAAGCATGAAAGCAGGGCGGAGTGGGATCAGCCTGATCGAGTCCATGGATACCAGCGAGTATCCTGTGAAGATCGGGGGTGAGGTGCGTGATTTTGATCACACCCGGTATTTTAGCAATCCCAAGGATGCCCGTCGTATGGACCGCTATGCCCACCTTTCCATCGCGGCAGCCCAGATGGCTCTCACCGAGTCGGGTCTTGGCGAGGGGGAGCTCGATCGCGACCGGGTGGGCGTGATGCTGGGAAGTGGAATCGGGGGACTCGGGACGCTTGAGGCCAACCACACCGCGCTCATGAAACGAAGCCCAAGCCGTGTGTCCCCCTTCACTATTCCGATGATGATTTCCAATATAGCCAGCGGGGTCTTCTCGATGGAACATGGGTTTGGCGGCCCTAATATGGCGATTGTGACGGCCTGTGCGACCGCAAACCACAGTATCGGAGAGGCCTGGAGAATGATTAAATTTGGTGATGCCGATGCTTTCGTGGCTGGAGGGTCTGAAGCAGCTATCCTCCCAATGGGTCTAGCTGGCTTCGGCAACATGAAGGCCCTCAGTACCCGAAATGACGATCCGAACGCGGCATCACGTCCGTTTGACACCGGCCGTGATGGATTTGTCATGGGCGAGGGTGCCGGAGTAGTGGTGATCGAGGAACTTGACCATGCCAAGAAACGCGGTGCGACCATTCTCGCCGAGCTCACCGGATATGGCCTCAGCGCCGATGCCTATCACCTGACTTCGCCTCATCCCGAGGGTTTGGGCGCGGCCCGTTGCATGGACATGGCACTGAAGCACGCCGGGCTCAATCCGGAAGATGTGCAATACGTGAACGCCCACGGCACCTCGACCCCACAGGGAGATATTTGTGAAACCAAGGCGATCAAGAAGTCCTTCGGAAACTGGAGCAAGGAAGGGCTCGTTGTAAGTTCGACCAAGTCGATGACCGGTCACCTCCTCGGAGCTGCCGGTGGGGTGGAGATTCTGGCCTGCATCAACGCCATCCGTGACGGGGTGATTCCGCCAACCATTAACCTGGAGGATCAAGATCCCGAGTGCGACCTCGACTACTGCGCCAATATCGCGCGAGAAGTTGAGATCAAGGCTGCTTTGAGCAACTCCTTCGGCTTCGGCGGGCACAATGCCTCCCTGCTGGTAGAGAAGTTTTAAGCGGTGACACCGGAACAAGATATTGTCGATCGCCTTCTTAAGGCGGGTTGCGGCGATTTCGTGGTTTGCGGAGGTGCCCGAAATGCCGGTCTGGTTGCTTTGCTGGAGGCGGCGGATGGCTTGCAGGTCTGGAAGCACTTTGAAGAGCGCGGAGCGGCTTTTTTTGCGATGGGACGTGCCAAGGATACCGGGCGGCCTTGTGCGGTTGTGACCACGAGCGGCACGGCGGTGGCCGAGTGCCTGCCGGCGGTGATCGAGGCGCACTATAGTTGTCTTCCGTTGGTGGTGTTGTCCGCGGACCGCCCCGAGATATTCCGAGGATCGGGAGCTCCGCAGGTGATTGATCAGGATGGGATCTTTGGAAACCATGCGGTGAGATATCTTGACGGATGGGACGGTCACGGGCCTCTTCATTTGAATGTCTCACTCGAGGAGAAAGTCATTGATTGCCGAGATTGGCAGGCTGAGGTGGAGGGGTTCCTCCCGCAAAAGATTTCTTTTGAAGTACGAAGCTTACGCGACTTTCTTGACGACGGAGTCTTCAAGGGGATTGTTGCCATGGTTGGCGGGCTGGAACCGGAGGATCGGGAGGATGTTTTCTACTTCCTAAAAGAGCTCGGGATTCCGGTAGTGGCAGATGTGAATAGCGGGATTCGGGAATTGCTTCAGGATCTTTTGGTTTCTGAAAAAACGTTTTCAGGGCATTTGCCCGGACGGGTTTTGCGATTGGGTGAAGTTCCGGTGGGAAGACTGTGGCGTGACCTTGAGGCGAATCCCGCGACCTCGGTTCTTTCGATTTGCCGAAACGGCCTGCCGGGATTGGCGAGAAAATCGATGGTGATTCGTGGCGAGATTGGCAGGGTGATTCGAGGATTGGGTGAGGCGGATTTTATTGGAGACGTACGCGATGATTTTTCCAGAGGGCGGCCGATCTTTTCCCAGACGGATGAGAGACTGGAATCGTTTCCAGACAGCGAACCGGGATTAGTGAACCTGCTCTCAGTATATGCTACAACTGGAGAGAGTCTTTTTATAGGCAACAGTTTGCCGATTCGTGAGTGGAATGAATATGGTCAGAGGGAGACGCCGTATGCGCGCGTTTTTGCGAACCGGGGTGCGAACGGGATAGACGGACAGCTATCAAGTTGGCTGGGAGCTACAGCGGAGACACCGGATTCGTGGGGTGTGTTTGGTGATTTGACGGCTCTCTATGATTTGGCAGCCCCGGCTATGTTTTCTCAAGTGGAGTGCCAGGGGCGTGTTCTGGTCGTGATCAACAACGGAGGGGGGCAGATTTTCGAGCGTCTTCCGAGGTTGTCACAACTCGCTGAGAATCAGAAAGATGCCATTGTGCAGTCACAGAATGTTGATTTGAAAGGCTGGGCCCAGATGTGGAATCTGGATTACTTGCGAATCGAGAGTCGCGAGGGCTTCGACGCCTTGGAGGTGGGAGAAAAGACCCTGTTGGTAGAGCTGATTCCCGATTTCGGCGAGACCGAGCAATTTTATGCGGTGTGAACAGTCTTGCGCAAAGGGACACACTGAGTTACGCCGATACCCGACATGAGGAAGCCAATTATCGCCGCCAACTGGAAGCTCAACAAAGGACCGTCCGACACCGAAGACTTTATAAAGAGTTTTGAGAGCAGACTAGCTGATCTCCCGAAAGGGGTCGACATCGTGATTGCGCCGCCCTTTGTGTCTCTGCCGAAAGCCACCGAATTGCTGGCTCACTCCAAGGTCCGAGTTTCCGCTCAGAACATGAGCGAGAAAGATAATGGAGCTTTCACGGGCGAGGTGAGCGCTTTCATGTTGAAAGAGATTTTTGTCAACTACGTCATTCTTGGACACTCTGAGCGACGGGCGATTTATGGTGAGTCGGACGAGTTGATCAATACCAAGATTTTGAAAGCTCACGAAGTTGAACTGAAGCCTATTTTTTGCATCGGAGAAACCTTGCAAGAGCGCGAAGATGGCAAGTTGGAAGAGATTCTTCGTACTCAGATTACCGAAGGGATGAAAAATGTTTCCGAGAAGCAGGCACTCGATACGGTAATTGCCTACGAGCCTGTTTGGGCCATCGGAACTGGCGTGACTGCTTCGCCGAAGCAAGCGCAGGATGCCCACGAATTTGTTCGGTCGGTATTCACTGATCTTTACGGGATTTCAGTCTCGGAAAAAATTCGTATTCAATACGGAGGTTCGGTGAAGCCGGATAACGCTGCTGAACTTCTTGGTCAGAAGGACATTGATGGTGCTCTCGTTGGGGGTGCCAGTCTCGAGGCGGCAAGTTTCGCCGAGCTGATCAAGAATGGTGTGGTAGAATAGCCGCATCATGGAAAGAGCGGTTTTTGGAACCCGGACCGGCGAGGTGCTCGTCGGCCATGGACCGTTCAAGGCATTGGCAGAGCCACCTGCCGGAGGGGTGACGTTTTACAAAAATGACTTCTCCCTCAGTGTCGAGAAACCCTGGCTTGTTCCCAACCGAATCGAAGTCCTAGAAAAACCACCTGCCAGGGGCGAATGCCGGATCCAGTGGGAGGAACCTGACCCCGGGGAATTTGCCGAGGTTTTTCGGGAAATTTCCGCCGCGATCGGTCATGGTTTAATCGAGAAATCGGTCCCGGTTGTGACTGAAAGAGGAAAGGGGACCTGCTCGTCCGAGACACTTCTGGCGTCGTTGCTGCAATTACCGAAGACCCTGCGGCCTTATGGTTGGATTGGCGAAAATGGGGGTTTTTTGGGGGCTACCCCGGAGGTGTTATTTCGCTATTTCGACGGTCGGATTTATACGATGGCGCTGGCAGGAACTGCGCGCCGCGATGAGCAACGGCTTTTCGCGGTCGATGACAAGGAGATTCGCGAACACGAATTTGTCGCGCAGACCTTGATTGCAAAGCTCTCTGATCTTGGAATGGTGATTCGTCGCGAAAGGGACATCCTTGATTTGGGGCGGCTCATTCATTTTCAAACTCTCATCAAGGTAGAGCTCTATCAGTATCAGGAAACAAAGACCTTGATCGAGCGCTTGCATCCGACCCCTGCTTTGGGGCCATTACCCCGGACTCTGGAAACGATGGCGCAAATCACGGATTGGCGTGAACGTCTGGGGTGTCCGGTTGAGTTCGGAGCGCCATTTGGGTTGTTACGTGATGGTGATTTTGAAGCCTTGGTCGCGATTCGAATGGTGGCCTGGAATGGTGAAGACTTTCTTCTCCCCAGCGGTTGCGGAGTGATACAGGAAAGTCGACTGGTGAGTGAGTGGCGCGAGCTCGCTTTGAAACGGAATGCGGTGCGTGGCTTGTTTTTTCCTTTGAAATGAAGATTCCGGAATTGTTGCAGTTGGCGGAAAAGCTCGATGAATTTTCCCATTTGGTGGTTTGGGAAAAAAGCGAAGGTTTCGAGGTGCTGGCGGTTGTTGTCGAAGATTTTCAGGATGCCTTTCCATTGCCGACGGGGGTGCAAGCAGCGGCGGCCGAACTTGGGATACTTCTTGATACGACGACGGCAGCGAGGCTGAAAATTGAGGGGATGCCCGCGGAGTTTTGGGAAGAAATCGATGAAGTTGACTACGGAACTAATCTGAAGGTATCCAGACTTGGATTGCCTGGTCGAAAGTATCTGGAAATTTTTCAAGCGGTGAATTCCGGGGCCGTTTTCGATCGTTCTTCATTGGTTGGTTTTGATTTCACCGAAGCGGAGCTTTTGAATATTGCCCGTTGGCTTCGTGAAGAATCCCTCTTTGACCATCGCCGTGGTGATCTTCTTATGGAGATTCTCACAAATCTTCGGTGAATCATGGGGTTTCTTAACGGGGAACCGAATTTTATGCCATCCGAAGCAAGTGGTGACAAGTCAGGGAGTGTTGTGTGAAATCAAAGTGTGATGGGATCAAAAGTTTGGTATCTGGAACTCGTGGAGAGAGCAAAAACTGTCTCTTCCCTGATCCCTGAAGGCTTGGAACTCCGGGAAGTTCACGAGGCTTCGATGAATGCTCGGTTTTATCGAGAAGTTGGGAGGCTTTGGCATTGGACTGATCGCCTGAGCTGGACCGATCGTCAGTGGGAGAATTGGGTGAATCGCGAAAATCTAAAAACGTGGATCGGCCATTTTGAAGGTGAAGAAGCGGGATATGTCGAGATGGAGATCCAGAAGGCGGGAAGTGTGGAGATCGTATATTTCGGACTTCTCCCGTCTATGATTGGAAAAGGTTTTGGGGGAGGGATGCTCTCTCTTTCTGTTCAGGAAGCTTGGAAAATCGAAGGGACCCAAAGGGTATGGCTGCATACTTGTAGCGAGGACCATCCCCATGCGCTCGGCAACTATGAGAAGCGGGGATTCCGCTTGTTTCGAACAGAGGTGATATAATCTCTAGGGAGTTTGTGGCCCCGAGCTGGTGGGGTGCATAGTATATTAACCCCAGGCACTGGAATTTCTTGGGATGCTCGTGATATTGGGAGTGATGGCTCTCTATTTGGGAGGGATTACTATGTTTCTACGTCGGTGTATCAACGATGCGGGACACAGAGGGTCCTCCAGGATGTTCGTCTTGCTGGGGGTGGTGGACGGTTTTCCAATTGGCTGAATGATCTGGCTCATCTGCCGGCCTCCAATTCAAATAAGTTTCACCTAGCAATTTGTGGGCACTCAAAAATCTTTTCAAGGGAACGTTGGTCCTTTGATAAGTCTTGAACCGGGATGGCGTTACTCGCCTTCCATCTCTTTTAGAAGAGCATCGACAGCCTCGTCCATTGCCTTGCCACGAGTGTTCTTGTAGCGAATCACGCCTTTGGCATCGATGACGTAAATTGTGGGCCACCCTCGAACAGCCCAGGCCTTGGCGATTGGTCCACCGGTTTTTCCTCCGTCCCAGAATGAGGGCCAGGTGATGTTGTTTTCTTTAATGGCCTTCTTGTATTTTTCATCGGTGTCGCTGCTCCCACCGAGAATGGTGAAGGGCTTGTCTTTCAATCTCTCAACGAGCGACCGCTCGTGAGGATACATGGCGCGGCAGGGACCTCACCAATCACCCCAGAAATCAAGGACAACGATTTTGCCCTTGTAATCCGAGAGTTTCATTTCATTCCCGTCAACATCCTTTCCAATGATTTCGGGAGCTGGTTTCCCAATTGCCAATTTTTCTTTTGCTTCAACGGTGGCCTTCATCATTGCTGCAACCTTTCGGCCTCTGACTTCGAAGTCGGCATGTTCGGCGTTCAGTTTTTCGACAATGGCCTTATATTCTTCGGCTTTTACCGGATCGCGTTCCATCTGCATTGCCTGAACGTAGAGGGCGGAACCTTGGGCTTCCTTTACTTCGCTCTTTTCAACTACGGTTGCAAGAAAGGCCTGGGCTTCTTCGCTGTTGGCACTGTAGAGCGAAAGGACGACTGTGGAGAGTTCGCTACTATTAAGATGGTGTTCTTCAAGAGCTGCAAACATCTCCGGCGACAAAGCCCGCCCCCGGCTACGGCCTGACATCCAGGAAATGGCCTTGAGGCTCGCTTCGTTAGCGGGGTTTTTTCTCACGATGGCAGAGAGTGCATCGATGGTGTCCTTGGGTTGCGGATATCCTTTCTGGTAGGCCTCCCGCTGTTGCTCCCGGGGGAGTGCGCGGACCTCTTCCATGAGCTTGGCAACCGCAGCATCCTGGGTTGCGATGAGTTCGCTGATTTGGTCAGCGACTTTGTTTTTAGTGTCGGTTTGTGCCACCGTGAGCCGGGTGGCGGCAACCAACATTACAAGTAATGTTTTTGCCTTCATGAATGAGCTTTTAGATGAAATCTCCGAGGTGTCGATCAGGGAGTAATCAGCGGGGACTTTACTTATGGGATGAGACGTTCACTTTTTTGAAGTGCCGCAGTTGGATCCCTCAATCGTAAACGATGCTTCCTCGAGCGCCGAGGTGCTCGAGGCATTCCTCGAGTACCTCATCGAAAGTGGAATCAAACCCTACGACCACCAGGAAGAGGCAATTCTGGAGCTGTATGAGGGGAAGAATGTCATTCTTAATACGCCGACTGGTTCCGGGAAGTCTTTGGTTGCGCTCGCACTCCACTTTCGGGCGATCTGCGAGGGACGGCGATCATTCTACACCGTGCCGATTAAGGCGCTGGCCAATGAAAAATTTCTCTCGCTCTGTGAAACCTTTGGGCCGGAGCAGGTCGGGATGATTACCGGAGATGCTACGGTAAATGCCGGGGCGCCGGTGATTTGTTGCACGGCAGAGATTCTTTCTAATATGGCTCTGCGGGAAGGATCGCTGGCAAAGGTGGATGAAGTCATCATGGATGAATTTCACTACTATTCGGATCATGAACGTGGGGTGGCCTGGCAGGTTCCTTTGCTGACCCTGCCACAGGCTCGTTTTCTTTTAATGTCGGCGACTTTAGGCGAGACCGATTTTTTTCAAAAAAAACTGACAGAGCTTACGGGGACCAAAACGGTGTTGGTGAAATCGGAAGATCGCCCGGTTCCTTTGAAGTTTTCATACAGCACAACCTCACTGGAAGACCAGGTGGAGGAGTTGGTGGAGGGTAATAAGTCGCCAGTATATCTCGTTCATTTCACCCAGTTGGCGTGCGCCCGGACAGCGCAAAACTTGATGAGTCGTAACTTTTGTTCGAAGGAGGAAAAGGCTGCGATCGCCGAGGTTCTCCTGGATGCTGATTTCAAGAGCCCTTACGGGAAGGAAATGAGGAAGCTTCTGCGACATGGTCTCGGGATCCACCACGCGGGATTGTTGCCGAAGTATCGGGTTCTGGTTGAGAAACTTGCGCAGCGTGGGCTGATGAAAGTGATCTGCGGCACCGATACTCTCGGAGTGGGGGTGAATGTTCCGATCCGGACCGTCCTCTTTACCCAGCTTTATAAATACGGGGGGCAAAGTACGAAGATTCTCGCTGTTCGAGATTTTCGGCAGATTTGCGGGCGTGCGGGTAGACGGGGGTTCGATGATGTGGGCTACGTTGTGGCCCAGGCTCCAGAGTATGTCATTGAAAATTTGAAGGCAGATGCGAAGGCCGCTTCGAAGGGAAAGAAGAGCAAAGCCCAGAAGAAGAGGCCTCCGGAAAAGGGGTTTGTGAACTGGGATGAGAAGACCTTTGAAAAGCTCCAGAGTGCTCCGCCGGAGAAGCTTGTTTCGAGTTTCAATATTCGCCACGGGACTTTGTTGAATGTGCTCTCGCGGGAGCATGAGGACGGGTGTGCGGAGCTGCGGCGGCTTATTGAGGCTTGTCACGAAACTCCGGTTCGGAAAAAAGCCCTGCGGAAGCAGGCCTTTGCACTTTTCCGGGGACTGGTGGAGGGAAGTGTCCTTACGATTATCCCTAAAAATGAGCGCGCGGGCCCGGCCAAGGTGAAGTTGAATGTCGATTTGCAGGATGACTTTACCATGAATCAGGCGCTTGGACTCTATCTCATTGAGACGATCCCCAAGCTTGATCGTGAGGCTCCTGATTACGTGGTGAACATGCTCTCACTGATCGAGGCCATTCTTGAAGATCCGACGGCGGTGATCCGAAAGCAGGTCGCCAAGATTAAGTCGGCCTTGGTGGCGCAGATGAAGGAAGACGGAGTGGAATACGATGATCGTATGGATGCGCTGGACGAGGTCGAGCATCCCAAGCCGGAAAAAGATTTTATTTATCAAACTTACAACGACTTCGTTCTTCTGAACCCGTGGGCCGGGGAGGCTGGAGTTCGGCCCAAGTCGATTGTGAGGGAGATGTTTGAGAACTGGTCTTCTTTTGAGGATTACGTGAAGAATTACGGGCTGGAGCGTAGTGAAGCGGTACTGCTTAGGCACCTTTCGGAAGTTTACAAGGTGTTGGTGCAAACCGTACCACCGGCCTTGAAGACACCGGAGGTGGAGGAGGCCGAGTCTTTTTTGGAAGGGATGGTGAGGGAGGTGGATTCCAGTCTTATCGACGAATGGGAGAAGCTTCGAAATTCGGACGCGGAAATGGAAGAGGTCGGTAAGCCTCCTGAAAAGGAGATTCCGTTCACGAGACGGAAGGCTGAATTCCTCTGCGCGACACGTCGGGCGGTCTTTGATTTTGTGAAGGAGATCTCACGCGAGAATTACGAAGTTGCGGCAGAAATTGTGGGAGGCAAGGCACTGGAGATTCGTGAGATGATGGCGGGTTACTTTGAGGAACATGGAATCATTCGAATGGACCCGGAGGCCCGGAGTACGAAGTATCTCCGGTTTGAAGGAGATCGCCTAGAGCAGATTTTGATTGATGAGAGAGGTCTCAATGACTGGAGTGCGGTTTTGGAGGTGGATCGAGCGAGGTCGGATAAGGAGAAGCGGGTGGTTTTGGGGCTCCTCGCAGTGGGGCCATTTTAGTTCTCGAGTGATTTTTTCCAGTCCGGGTAGTCTTCCAGGATGGAGCGAGGATTGCCGACATACCACGCGTAGCCGTTACGGCGTTCGGCTTCGATTTCGTCGAAGGATGATTTGATGATGCCATCGCGGCCTGAAAAAATGGGCTTTCCTGTTTTAAGGTCGGAGAAGCGGGCCCAAACGGGGGGAGCGTTTTCATCTTTCACGATAAAGCGATTACCATCTCTCTTGATGATTCGGATTCCAGTGATCTGGTGGGTTCGGAACCACGAGACCGAGCCTTCGATTGCCTGGCTAACCTCGGGAGAAGGATTTCTGATCTCCATGAGGTATCTCACGATGCCGGCGCTTTCACCTCCGCTGAATGAGGGGTGTTCGTAGGATCGGGCTTTCGCAGGAAGAAGGGTTATGGCGTCATGCTGGGCGCACCAGACGGTGGGATTGCCATCGATTCGTATTTGGGTTTTGAGGATGCAATCGAGGCCTTTGGAGAGAGCGTTTTTGATCGCGGCTTTTTCCTGATCCATGAGGAAGGTTGGAAGTTTTTCAAGGAGATCGCGTAAGTAGGTCATCACCCCGATCATGGCGCCGTCGTTGTAAGTGATGTGCAGGCTGTACCCGGAATGATTTGGACGCTGGGGCCAGCCTCCGTTGGGGTATTGGCTTTTAAGGAGGAAAGAGAGGCCGCGATGAAGAGAGGACTCGATCTCGGAATCGGGTTTGGCCTGCCAGACCTGGGTGAGGAACTCAAGGGGGGTGTAGGTGGCTCCGTTATCGATGGTAGCTTCCTTCAAGTCGCCGCGTTGTTCGGCGAGCCTTTTGAGACTATCAAGATCGAGATCGGACGAAAAATCGGTATTCTTGGGCCAGCCTCCATTGCTTTTTTGGTAAAGCATGACCTTTTCGGCAAGTTCGTGGGCTTCTGCCGAGCCATACCAATCTTCTTTTTGTTTGAGTGCGCTCTTCCATGTCATTTTTGCTTTGAGCAGGCAAAGTGTGGAAAGAAAAAGAAGAATGTGCCTCATTGGTTTGGAATACGCGACGAAGTGAACTTTTGTTCCACTGCAAATTAGAATCGGCCCTATTTTGGTGAATCTTTGGGGCAGGCACAGCTTCCGCTTCCACAGGATTTTTTGCCCCGGCGAAGGCGCGCGATGAAGGTAATCACCGTGAGGAGAACGACGGCGATGGCTGCAGGTGATTGCCAATCCGTCATGAGTAGCCGAGAAGTTTTCCTGTTTGATAAACCATGAGGGCGGCGAGGTAGGCAAAAACCGTCATGGCGGCAAGTTGACCGATTGCCCACTTCCAAGATCCGGTTTCGCGTCGGACCACAACGGTGGTGGGCAGGCATTGCAGCGCATAGACGAAGAAGACGATGATGGAGAGTCCGACAAGAGGAGTATAGAGCGCGGCGCCGTCAGCGCGGGTTGAGGCGGTTAGTCTATCCCGCATTTCTTCTCCGTCTTCTTCATCGGTTGCGTATGAGATGGCGAGAGAGGAGCGGAAGACTTCGCGCGCGGCGAAGGAGGCCATCATGGCGGTGCCCATCCGGGCATCCCAGCCCAATGGGGCCACCACCGGTTCCATGATTTCGCCGATTTGGCCGTTAAAGGATTCGGATTGTTGGACGATGGGATCGTCAGAGTCGCTCTTAGGGTAGCTTTCAAGGAACCAAAGAATGATACTGAGCCCAAGGATCACGGTGCCTGCTTTTTTGATAAAGGCGAAGGCGCGTTCACCGACTTGCCGCAGGACGTGAGTCCATTGTGGTTTTTGGTAGGGAGGAAGCTCGAGCAGGAATTGCGGAGCTTCGGTTTTACCAAGGCTTGGTTTGAGAAATTTGGCGGCAAAAAGCGCGGTGATTGTACCCAGCGCATAGATTCCGAAAAGAGCTAGGCCTTGTTGAAGGGCGCCCGCGAAAATCAGAGGAATAATCAAGGTGTAAACCGGGAGGCGGGCCGTGCATGAGGTCCATGGAAGGATGAGGATGGTAGCAAGTCGTTCCTTGGCATTCGGAATGGTGCGGGTTGCCATAATTCCGGGAATGGCGCAGGCGTAGCCGGAGAGAAGCGGTAGGAATGATTTTCCGCTGAGACCGACCTTGCTCATGACGCCATCCATTAAATAGGCGGCGCGTGCCATGTATCCTGAATTTTCCAGGAGGCTGATGAAGAAAAAAAGTAGAACGATTTGCGGGAGAAAGACAAGGACGCCACCGACACCGGCAATGATTCCATCGACGATGAGGCTTTGAAAATCCCCCTCACCAATCAAACTTTCCACCCATCCCTGCAAGGCTTCCTGGCTTTGCTCGATCCAGCCCATGGGAACTTCTGCAAGCTTGAAGATCGACCAAAAGACGGTGAGCATGAGAGCGGTAAAAATGATCCAACCTCTGACCGGGTGAAGTGCGTGAGCGTCGATACGGTCGGTGAGCGCGAGTGAGTCCTCGTTGGGGCGCTGGAGTCCAGCCTCTACCACACGGTGGATGAATTCGAAGCGGGTCTTTTGAATGAATTCCTTGGTCTCCGGGCCTTTGTTGGCGACAGAAGTTAGTCCGGAAGCGGTTGGATGAGTTTCGCCTTTGGTTTCGGCAAGTTTGATCGATTTTTCGATGGCGTCTTCCAGCTCGGCAGGACCTTTCCAAAGTCTTCCGGGAGGAGAGGGGAATGGGTGACGCAGAGCGTGTTTCAGCTGGGTGATGCCGCGCTCGGTCATCGCGGAAATGGCAACGAAAGGAACCCCGAAACCTTCGCTGAGTGCGGTGGGGTCAAGACTGAGGCCCTGTGCTTCGGCGCTATCGATCTTGTTCAGGGCGGCGACGACGGGATAACCGAGATCGAGGACCTGGAGGAGGAGGTAGAGGTGGCGCTCGAGATGGGTGGCATCAAGAACGCAGAGAATGAGGTCGGGAGTCTCTTCATTTTCCTGATCTCCAATAAGAACATCGCGGGTAATTTTTTCATCAGGAGAATTTGGATCGAGCGAGTAGGCTCCCGGGAGATCAATCAGCTCCAACTTGTGTCCGTGCGGGGTGAAAAAAGTTCCGGATTTTCGGGACACGGTAGCCCCGGCGTAATTGCCGACCTTCTGATTTTTCCCGGTTAGCGCGTTGAAGAGGGTGGTCTTACCCGCGTTCGGATTTCCGACCAGAGCAATCCTGGCCTTGATGGATGAGTCGCTCATCGGATGTAGCCCTAGGCGGGAACAACTTGGATTTGATCGGCCAGATCCCTACTGAGGGCAAGCCGGGTGCCGCAAACTGTGCAGAGCATGTTGCGACCGTCCGTTAGCTTTTTGACGCGCATTTGCTCGCAGAAACCAATATCGCGAAGCTGACTGCAGGCCGGACCTTGGACCTGACGAATTTGAAACTCACAACCGATTGCGGCCTGGCTGAGAGTCAGGGCGGAATCTAGTTCAAGATCTTTCGCGAAGTTGGCCATGTGTTGAACAAAAGAAATCTTATTGAGACTGTTTCGCAATAACAAACGTGATTTTTCTGTAGCTTTTTTCAGTGAAGTGCCTGGAACGGAGTAATTAAGGGAGTCTAGATCCCAGGTCTTCTTATGCAGTAGTAAGAATGTCCTTCCTCTGATTTGGCTGGCCGGCACCATTTGGAGCACTTCCGGTGATACTCTATCGATCACCGCCACCTCAGATGCGCTCACCTCTCCTAAGACCACTAAAAATCTCTCTTTCACCAACGCTTGCGCTCTTGCGGTGAAACATCATCCCTCGCTCGCAACTTATCCCATGGATCGTCGATCTGCCGATGTCAGCATCCTCCAGGCCATCCGCCTCCCCAGTCCTCACCATCGATGCTGAGGATCTATTGGGCGCCGGGAGTGTCAGTGGACTGGGCGCCGCCTCGGCGAACAGATGTTGGGTGACCGTCGTGGAGGAAATACCGAGGCCTTCGACGGTTTCTTTTTCAAGAGTCACGGAAAGAAGAGTTTCGCTGGATAGAGCAGCGGGGATGGTCAGGGCGGCGAAAATCAGGTTGAGAGATTTCATGGTTTGGAAAGTGGTTAGAGTGCGCGCTTGGTGAGAGCCTGCACGCGGGCGGCCCGTCATCGCCACCGCCGTAATAAATGGTATGGTCCTCGTTTCCTACCTCAACCAACTGCGTGAGGAATCCGATCTCAAAATCGAGGATGTGATCCATACCGGAGCCGAGCGCCGCTTCCGCCCCGTCATGATGACGGCCATCCTCACCTTGATTGGACTGGCTCCCATTTTCTTCGCTAGCGGTCCGGGGTCGGAAATCCAAAAACCTCTGGCCGCCGTGGTGGTGGCAGGCACCGTGACCTCCACAGCCCTCATTTTGCTGTTTCTCGCGGCTCTCTACGCCAGCATGGAAACCCGTGTGAAAAGACGATTGGAAAGGCAAGCCTGAATCCGATGGGTTACTTCGTATTGCCCCCCTCGGGGCCGACGTTCTTCTTGGTGAAGGCGGCGCCCTCGAGGACTTTACTGGAGTCCGGGGTGGTGACCGAATACTGGAATCCCGAACCAGAGCCAGCGGCTCCGAAGCGGCCTTTTTTATCGAGTGCGACGAAGTTGAGATGAAGGTCTTCTGCTGATTTTGGGTCGATCGCAGAAATGCGGGCGATCGTTTTGAGGCAGGCTTCTTCGGGATGAAGTCCCTGTCGCATGTATTCGACAACCATGAAGGACGCACAGTAACGCATGACGTTTTCTCCCAATCCGGTTGCTCCTGCAGCACCGACTTCGTTGTCGACATAAAGGCCGCTTCCGATAATGGGGGAGTCGCCGACGCGGCCCGGAAGTTTTCCTCCCCATCCGCTCGTCGAGCAACCGCCAGCAATGTCACCTTTGGTATCCATGACGAGCAAGGCGACTGTGTCGTGGTTATCTTTGGGGCGTTCGGTCGGTGCGGGTTTGTTTTGTTTTTGATGCCATTCCTGATGGAGTTTTTGAGAGTCAACTTTCATCGATTCCAACCCTTCTTTAATCGCGAATTGCCGGGCGCCATCGCCGACCAACATGACATGGGGCGTGTTTTCCATCACCCGCCTGGCCGCGGTGATGGGGTGAAGGATTCCTTCAATGGCGGCAACGCTCCCGGCGTTGTGGTCTGTGCCATTCATGATGCAGGCATCCTGCTGGACCACTCCGGCAGCATTGGGGAGGCCGCTAATTCCGACCGAGCGATTGTTTTCATCCCCCTCGACCACGCGGATTCCTTGCTCAACTGCATCGAGCAGGGAATCTTTGTTGTTCAGGGTTTCGAGGGCTTTCTCGTTTCCGGCTTTCCCAAAAGGCCAAGTGGAAACAATGAGCGGTTGATGAGGGAGCGCTTCGGCACGAAGCGATTGAACAGTGGTTCCCATGATGAGACTTGATGTGAGGAATTGACGCCGGGTGGAAGACATTTGGTAGGAGAGGCTAGGATTTCAGATGGTCATCGAAAGCGGCCTTCACCAACTGAAGGGCTTGGTCAACTTCGTCGGCGCTGACATTCAGTGGAGGTAGGAGCCGAACAATTTCAGGGCCGGCTGGCGGGACAAGGAGGCCCTTTTCAATCAGGGCCGCGCAAAGGTGGATGGATGCGGCCTTGCCTTCGGGAATGTCGAGGGCATCGGGTTTTAGACCAATACCGAGAAGAAGTCCGTGGCCGCGGACTTCGGTGATGGCGGGGTGATTCCAGCCCGCGATGGTTTCGCGAACCTGGGCTTCCCGGGCTTTCACGTTTTCGGTGAGGTTTTCCGCAATGATGGTTTCGATGACCGCTTTGGACGCGGCGCAGGCGAGGGCGTTGCCTCCGTATGTGGAGCCGTGGCTGCCGGGGCCGAGGAGGTGGGCATGTTTTTCAGCGACGTAGAACGAGCCGATCGGGAAGCCGCCGCCCATGCCCTTGGCCCATGAGATGCCATCGGGGACGAGGTCGGATGCGATGGTGTCGTAGCCGTTGAGATCACCGGTTCTTCCGAATCCGCACTGCACTTCATCGAGTAGAAGCAGGATGTCTTTTTCCTTGGCCAGGCCTGAGAGGCCTTCGAGAAATTCTCGGGTCATCGGGTTGACCCCGCCTTCGCCTTGAATGGGTTCCAGCAGGAAGGCCGCGGTCTTGTCGTTGAGGGCAGCTTTGACGGCATCGAGATTATTGGGCTCGACGTAGGTGAAACCGGTTGGAAGGGGATCGAATCCTTCGTGAATCTTGGCCTGCGCGGTCGCGGTCATGGCACCGATGGTCCGGCCGTGGAAGGACCTGTTGAAAGTGATCACTTCGTAGCGACCGGTCGCTTGTCCAAATCTCCGCGCCAACTTGATGAGCCCGTCGTTTGCTTCTGCCCCTGAATTGGAAAAGAAAATCTTCCCCGGATGTCCGACCACTCTTTCCACGATGAGCTCGGCGAGATCGGCCTGTTGCTCGATGTAGTAGAGATTGGAGCAATGCATCAAGGTGGTGGCTTGTTCCGCGATGGCTTTGGTTAAGGCGGGGTGGCAATGTCCCAGCGAGCAGGTGGCGATGCCTGAACAAAAATCAAGGTACTCACGACCGCGCTCGTCCCACACCTTGGTGCCTTCACCGCGGGCGACGGTGAGGGGGAATCTGCCATAGGTTTCGAGGACATACTGGTTTGTTTTTTCAGTGGTGGTCATGGGTTTGTCTGTAGGGTTAGTAGCGTTTTTGTAGTGGATTTGGAAGCACGAGGATGAATCAGCGAGGTGGAGGCCAGAGTGAGGGTTGCGCCGAGGAGTTCCGTTGAGCCAGGGTTGCGCCAAGGAGAACTCAGGCCCCGAAACCGGTGGCGATGGGCAGGCGGAGCTGTATTGAGGCCCCTATTAAGATTTTAAGTTGTCGGTAGGCAAAAGTCATGCGGAGTTGTCTGGAGGCCCCAATGAACCCGGCGAGCAACATCAGGCCTGCGGCTGGAAGGGTGAAATTGGGCATGGCCTGGTGCGTCATTGGAAGCGCCCGTGCCGCCAGAGTGTTGACGGTAAAAAAGAAGATCGAGAGCATCATGAGAATGATGCCCCGGTTTTCGGATATGGTATTCATGGTTTGGCTTGGTCGGGAGATGCCAAGCGCGACGTTCCGAAAGGAGAGGTCCTAGGGAAGCGCCGCTTGCTTGGGCGCCTCCGGTGTCGTGTCTCACTAACGAATCACCTCACTTGCGCCGAGCGGAGCCAAAGGGCTGCTCGTCGGAGTAAGTTCGGCTGAATATTTTGAATCACGGAGCGTCGAATCCTCTGAATCTCTTGGAATGTCAATGACAGAACTTTGACATGAAGGCGATTTTTCCTGCATTTCGCAGTTCAAAAAATAGATACAAGTCCCTAGCTTCTCCGAAACAACGTGTCTCAATCCCAAAAAATCATTATCGCTTGCGGCGGAACAGGCGGCCATCTCTTCCCAGGTATCGCTGTCGCCCAAGAGCTCAAATCAAGGGGGCACGGGGTCTTGCTCTTGATTTCAGAAAAAAAAGTCGATGCTGAGGCTTCTAAAAAGTACTCTGATCTTCGCTTTGAAACGGTGCAGGCGATCGCGAAGCCGCCGACCTTTTCGCTGAGGATGTTGTCTTTTCTTTGGCGACTTCGCAAAACGATCAAGCAATGTGGCGCTATTATTGATCGGGAGAAAGCAGATGCGGTCCTCGGGATGGGAGGGTTCACGTCCTTCCCTCCGGTGGTTGCCGGAGCGAAAAAAGGACTCCGGACTTACGTGCATGATTCCAATGCCATCCCGGGGCGTTCCAACCGGATGACAGCGAAGCGCTGCACCGCCGTATTGGTTGGACTTGATGAAGCATCGGCCCATTTTCCGGATTCGGAGGTGATTCGAACCGGAACCCCCGTTCGTGAGGAGCTCGAGAGACTGCCATCGCGGGAAGCGGCATGTCGGAAGTTCGGTCTCGACCCTGCGAAAAAAACACTCCTTGTCATGGGCGGTTCGCAAGGAGCGCAGCGCCTCAACGAGGTTGTTGCCGGAGGGACGGAAGGCAGTGCCTGGCAAGTTCTTCACTTGGCGGGGCAAGCCGATTTTGATCGGCTTTCGGAGCAGGTGGGCGGCTGGGATGGCTACAAGGTGCTCGCGTTTTGTGACGATATGGCAGCTGCTTATGCGGCTTCGGATTTTTGTGTGGCGAGGTCGGGTGCTTCTTCTCTCACTGAGTTGAGCCATGCCGGATTGCCCGCGCTCCTGGTGCCATTTCCTTACGCAGCGGATGACCACCAAACTGCAAATGCCCGCATCTATGAGAAAGCGGGCGCAGCGGTTCTGACCCAACAACGTGATCTTGAGGCCACGACCATCAAGGACATGTTGACCGAACTCAACGATGGACACATTGAGAGCATGTCGGGTGCGATGCGGGATCTCGCCGATCCGGATGCTGCTGGACAAATCGCAAACGTGATTGAAGGATGACCATTGAGCAATTCAGCGGGAAACTTTTAAATCCGGAGCAATTACTCCGGATTCATTTGATCGGTGTCGCAGGTTCAGGAATGAGCGGGCTGGCGCGGCTCTTGATCCAGATGGGGCACCGGGTCAGTGGGTCCGACCGGGTCACCTCCGGGGAGACGGAACGCCTTCGTCTGCTGGGCCTTGATTTTTCGACCCCGCATTCGGCGGAAGCAGTACAGGGTGTTGATGCGGTGATTTATTCTTCGGCGATTCGTAAGACGAATCCCGCACTTGCAGAAGCTTTGGTGCAAGATATTCCCACCTTCCGGCGCGCGGAGTGCCTTGCGGCCATTCTTCACACCAAGGAAGGAGTGGTGGTTTCTGGCACCCATGGGAAGACGACGACTTCCTCGATGATCGCGCATATTCTGCGTCAGGGGGATTTAATGCCCTGTCACTATGTGGGGGCAGAGATTCCCGTGCTTGGATCCAATGCGGAGTGGAATGAAGACGGCGAGTATTTGGTCGCGGAGGGGGATGAGTCGGATGGAACATTGGAGCTTTATCGGCCACGACACGCCATAGTTTTAAACGTCGAGGAAGAGCATCTTGATCACTACACGCGTGGCATTGAGCAGATCCGGGAAGTCTTCAATGCTTTAATGGATCAGACTTCGGGATCCATCGTCTATTGTCGTGAATGTGAGGAGGCTGCCGGGCTTTGCGAAGTGCGGGATAATGCTATTTCATACGGTTGGGAAGGGGCTGATTGGACTGCGATCGATCTTTCTGAACAAGTGGGAACCGTCAGCTTTACGGTCAATCACAATGGGAAAGAACTCGGGCGGGTCCAACTTGGCATTCCCGGCCGTCATAATGTTTTGAATGCTCTCGGGGCAATTGCGATTGCCACGGAATGTGGGATTGATTTCTCATTTATGAACCGTGCTCTTTCCTCGTTTGCTGGGGCAAAGCGTCGTTTCGAAACCAAGCATTTAAGTAGGCGGTATCGGATTGTGGATGATTACGGTCATCATCCGACGGAAGTCGCGGCCACCTTGCAGACTGCCCGGAGTTACGAGCCAAGACGGGTGATTGTTTTGTTCCAGCCTCATCGCTACAGCCGGACCCAGAAGCTCGCTGATGATTTTGGGAAGGCCTTGCAGGCGGCTGATATGGTCTTTGTCACCGATGTTTATGCAGCCAGTGAAGATCCCATCCCCGGCGTAGGCGGGCAAACGATTGTTGATGCGATTGCTGCGAATGGTCCGACAAAGGCATCCTTTATTCCGGATCTGTCCACCGCGCACCACGCGGTGGGAAATGCTCTCGCGGAGGGCGATTTATTTCTGACTTTGGGAGCTGGAAATGTTCATGAGGCTGGAAACAGGATCATTCGTGATCTAAAGGTTCTGGAAGAAATCCAAAATGAAACAGAGGTCTCGGGAATTAAACTCTATGAACCGATGTCGCGTCATAGTACGATGCGCGTCGGAGGTCCGGCCCAGTTTTGGATCGAACCATCCAAATTCGGGCAGTTCGCATCGTCGGTTTCTTTCTGTAAAGCCCGTGGGATTCCGGTGCGAATTGTAGGGCGTGGATCAAACCTGTTAATTCGGGATGGTGGTATCCGTGGAGCTGTCATTCATCCGACCGGTGGTGCCTTCACCGCGGTGACTGTCGAGGGCAATACCATCACGGCTGGAGCTGGAGTTCGTTTTAAAAAGGTTGCGAGCGTGGCTCGCGAGAATCGGATCGGGGGCTTCGAGTGGATGGAAGGAATTCCTGGGAATGTCGGGGGCGGACTTCGCATGAATGCCGGCGCGATGGGAGTTGAAACATTTGATCAGGTGGTCGCGGTGACCTTCCTTGATGAAGATGGGCAAATCCGGACGCGCGATCGTAGCGCGATCGAAGCCTTCTACCGAAATGTTCCCGAGTTGCGCCGAAACTATGCACTCGAGGCGACTTTTACAGGCGCTCCTTCCAATCTGGACGCGATCCAGAAGAAGCTTGATGAGTCTCGGCACCATCGGAATACCACCCAGCCGAAAGCGGCCAGTGCCGGTTGCACCTTTAAGAATCCCGGGATCTGTGGTGCAGGTCAGCTGATTGATGAGATGGGCTTAAAAGAGACCGGAGTGGGTAAAGCCGAGGTTTCACGGGAGCACGGAAATTTCATCATCAATCGCGGCAAGGCAAGAGCCGCCGACGTTCTAGTATTGATTGAGACAATCAAAGCAAAGGCGAAAAAAGAGCGCGGAGTTGAACTCGAGACCGAGATACAAATCCTTGGTGAGGGCGAGGTTGTTTTTTAGGCTGGGGAAGGAAGCGATCCGCCAGATCCCGGACTAAATACTTTTCAGGATGAAGCAGCCCAAGACAGTGACTAGAAAGTTAATGGAGGTCAAAATAAGTTGGGATAGAAGGTAGGTGGTGGCGCCCCACTCGTTTATAAAAGAGCTTTGATTGCCTCTGGTTGGTTCTCTGAAGCGGACCTCCCGTAGGGTCAGTCCGATGACGGTGAGGAATACCAAAACTTTGGCTTGATAGAAATAGAGATCAGGATCTTGATTACCCAACAGGAAGAGGGTCAAAAGGCAGGGAGTCAACCAGACTGCCAGCTGAAGCAATTGGGGCTTGTTTTGAGGTGGAGAGGGCCTGGTGCCTCTTTGGTAGGCGCGTACCCACTCAAGAAATTCTTTTTCTGGATTCGGATTTTTCATCTCAGCCCAAGGGTAGCGCGTCGTGTTCGTTTGGAGGGAATCGAAAACGATAGAGGGATTACCGTTCGAAATGATGGCGGAGGAGTCGTGACTTTGGGGGCAGAGCGATCTGGATTGCCTTGTGAGTGAAGACGGGTATGGTCCGCCGATGATTTTGCGAACTTCGTTTTTGCTGGTTGCTACCGTGTCCATTGTTTCAGCAAAGCCGAATATCGTCGTCCTTTACTCTGATGATGCGGGATACGCGGACTTTGGGTTTCAGCCTAACTGCGCGGAAGATATGAAGGAGCTCACCCCCAATATCGACCGGATTGCAAGAAAAGGCGCTAGGTTTTCGAATGCATATATGGCCGGCTCGGTATGCTCGCCATCGCGAGCCGGACTGATGACCGGGCGTTATCAGCAGAGGTTTGGCTATGACAATAATCTTCCTCCCGGCTTTCAAAGCGGGTTGGATTTGAAGGAAAACTTTGGCGTGGAATATCTCAAGGGGCTAGGTTACTCCACGGGACTCGTGGGTAAGTGGCATTTGGGATATCCTGCGGATTACCACCCGAACAAGCGTGGATTTGATTGGTTCTATGGTCTGCTGCAGGGCTCGCGACCTTACTATGAAATACCGAAGCCGAGTGCCAATCGGGTGATTCAGGAGAATGGCAAAGTTACCAAGGAAGATGGCTACGTGACCGACCGGTTTGGGGATGCGGCTTGTCGGTTTATTCGAGAGAACAAGGAGGCACCGTTTTTTCTTTTCGTCTCCTTCACTTCACCTCACGGACCTCTTCAGCCGAAGCCGGAAGATGCCAGGAGGGTGGCGCATATCGAGCAAAAGAAGCGCGCCAGCTATGCCGGGTTGATCGTGAGTCTCGATGACAATGTGGGCAAGGTATTGGACTGCCTGGAGACTGAAGGACTGGATGAAAATACGATCGTTTTGTTTACCAATGACAATGGTGGGCAAACCTCAACAGGAGCGAACAATGCACCGCTTCAGGGGAAGAAGGGAACCTTATGGGAAGGTGGCGTGAGAGTTCCGTGGGTGATGAAGTGGAAGGGAAGGATTGCAGCGGGAAGTGTGATTGATAAACCGGTTATCGCGCTTGATTTGTTCCCGACCTTTGTGGAAGCGGCGGGTGGAACGGTGAATCCGGATTGGAATCTTGATGGTAGGAGCTTTCTGACGGGGCTCGATGGAGAGCCAGAAATCGCTAGGGGAACGGAGATGCCTAGGCCGTTGTTTTGGAGGCAAGGCGGGAGTGGTGGTCCCCGGGCGATGAGGGAGGGAAAGTGGAAGATCGTTCACAATCGCAAGACTGGGGAGGAACCTGCTCTCTTTGACCTGAGGCAGGATATCGGGGAGTCTGAAAATCTCGCGAAGGAGCAAGTTGAAGTGTTCAAGGCCATGTTAAAAAAACTTAATGCATGGGAGAAGCAGTTGGAAAAACCGCGTTGGGGCCCTGGTGCTTTATCGACGAAATCGAAAAAGAAATAGGACAAACAGAGATTAATCTGTTGGTATCCTAACGCCCGACAAAAAAAGCACCGGTATTGCTACCGGTGCTTTTGGGTCAATCGTAATTTTCGCTATTTGGCTTCCACTCTGAAGAAGAGCTTCGAAACTCCCGGGTCAGGGTTAGGGAATGTAAGCGTAGTGGTGCCATCTTGCCCCATGATGGCATCGTTAATATCTGAGCTGAAGTCGGACAGGTCGGTTGAGTAATAAAGGCCATAGGATGCGCCTTGGCGTGAGGTGAAGGTGATGCTGAATTGCCCGTTCGCTCCGATACTAGGGTCGAATAGTATATCAGTAATAACCAGACCTGCACCACTGCCAGCGGTAGGAACCATGGCTTCTCTCACTTGTGCTTCGGTAAGAGCGGCGCCATAGACTTTCACTTCGTCAATCGAGCCGTTGAAGCTCTGTCCTGCCGGGTCGGGAGCATCTCGGCCGTGACCACCGATGATGATGGGTAGTGTCTCTGATCCCAAAGGATTCCCTGCTTCGCGAAGCGTCTCAATCCCATTGATGTAGATGACCTTATCTGTCCCGTCATACTGGAAGGCCATGTGGGTCCATTCACCGGGGGCCACAATTCCACCGTTATTGAGGTCATTGCCCCAATGGCCGTAATGAGCATGCGAACCATCGGCCTCATCGCGGATTCCGTGGTGGAGTTGTTGATTGTTCCCCGGACCATCTTCGGCTCCGAAGATCATATGGTCGCCTGCGGCTCCTCCCTTGGTGGTCGTGCCATTCCAGTTGATCCAAGCCATCGCGGTGTAGACACCGCCGGTGGTGCTTGAGGCACCTAAGCCAAGGTCGATTCCGCTAAATCCTGTCTGGACGTAGGCGTCATTCGCTCCGGTACGATTGCCCACAAAGGCATTTCCAAACGAGGCGTCTTGTCCTTCGCCGTAGGCCGCTCCGCCCTGGAGAACACCAGGGGTGCCAAGACTTCCAAGGTTTTCAACTTCCGTGCCATTTTCGACATTGAAGGAATAATACAGAAGGGGTTCCGGGAGCTCGGGGACCGCAGGAGTGCTGTTGGGATCGTTGGGGTCGCTGCCTCCGTCAATCTCCTCATTGTCGTCAAACAGGTCTCCGTCGGAATCCACAGAGTTTGGATCGCTCATGTGGACATCGACTTCATCTCCATCACTGAGGGAATCTCCATCAGAATCGGCTACGAGGGGATCGGTGCCGGTGTTGGTGATATCAACAAAACTACTTGTGTTGGTTTCGACATCGTCGGTGAGGCCATCGTCGTCACTGTCATTATCGTTGGGAAGGGTATTAATGTTGAACTCTTCCAAATTGGTCAGATTGTCTGAGTCCGGGTCGCCGTCCGGCCCATTGTTGATGTCCGTGCTACCGTCATCGTCGGGGTCCAAGCCGTAGCGCTCTTCCCAGGCGTTGGGGAGCCCGTCGCCGTCGCTGTCCGTAGGAGCCGGGATAAGAGTGGAAAGAGGCTCTCCCGCCACACCGGCATCGTAGATCTCGGACACCTCGGCCGCAGTCAGGGCCCGGTCCCACATGGCGACATCATCGATAAATCCATTGAACTCGCGACCATTGTCGGGGTTGCATCCGATGCAAAGAACATTGTTGTTGCCGCCGCTGGCAGCGATTGTAGCAGGACCAGCGCCGGTCGCCTCGAGGACGCCATCGACATAAAGCTGCGTTGCACCTCCATTGGTCGTGGTTGCGACAATGTGGTGCCAGTTTCCGTCACCGGCCGGCGCTGCACCATAGGAAGTGATGGTTTCAATATCCCCTGTTCCTCCGGCATATGCGAAAGTGACCGGGTCGAGATCACTACGGCGGGCCACGCGGTAGTCGCTTCCTTCCCCGTGGGCTATAATGGCCTGCCAGCTTGCACTCCATTGGTTGGCCTTGACCCAGACTGAGATTGAGAGATCGGCACCTGTGCGGTCGATATCGTCAGTAGTGGCGGATGGATCAGGCACGGTAATGTTGTTACCCTGACCTCCGGGGAAGTTGCCAAATTGTCCAAATCCGGCACCCAAGCCGTCGCTCGCAGCGTCTGTAAAAGTCACGCTTCCATTGATATTACCATTGTCAGGGGTGGTGCCGCCTGAACCCGGCACAAGTGCCGCGAAATCTTTGGCATCTCCATCCATCGGCCAGTAATTGAGTAGCCCGTTTTCGATCTGGGCTGATGCAGTTGCGCTGGTGAAAAGAAGTAACCCCGCGCAAGCCCCAAGGGTTCTTCCAAATGTCTTGTGTGTGTTCATAGGAAGTTCGAAATTAATGCATCTTTCACGGCAGATCCATCAAAAACCTCTCGGAATTACATCGAGACGATATTTAATCAGCCTAAATTATCCATAAAGATCCAACAGCTTTAGTAGTCATGCGAGCAAAAGTATCGTGGCCGGAGATTCCGAAGTCTCAGCCTCGTGAAATATCTCGAGTTGGGTCTGGCCCATCTTGCCAAGCTGGAATGTCCGCTTGTGGTCGGGAATATTCCAGATACCGGGATCTCCTTTGAACGCGTCCTTTCACTTGGAAAACACGCCGGGACTAAGACCGTCGCCAAGGCGAATGAAAGGCTTCGCAAGTGGGCTGCGAGTCGAGCAAGCGTGGGCGTGTTGGATTTTCTCAAATTCCACCAACAAGCCTCGAGGAATTTTGAAGTGGAAGTGGTTGGGAAGAGAATTCCGGTAGGAAAAAACCGCGAGCTCTTCCTACAGTGGGATCAGATTCATCCGACCCTCGAAGGGTGACTGTGCCGTTGCCTCGGAATCTTTATCCAATGTTGGAGGCCCGCCGCAAACCCAGAAATCATTCAAAGAGGTCCATTTGTGGTGAATTTGCTTCGGGAAGGGCTTTCTTGGCCTTGGGTGATGTCTTTTTCTCCTTATTTGGTTTGGTGGAAGTCATCTCAAGGTGGCTTAGGATTTCTTTGGCCCGGTCGAGGATGTTTTTGGGAAGGCCGGCTAATCTTGCAACCTGAATCCCGTAAGATTTATCTGCCTGGCCCGGGAGGATTTTGCGCAGGAAAATGATGTCGTCATTCCATTCGCGGACAGCGACATTGAAATTCGCCACGGAATCCCTGGAAGCGGAAAGGGCGCAGAGTTCGTGGTAGTGGGTTGCAAATAAAGTACGGCATCGGACTTCATCATGAAGATGTTCGGCGACCGACCAGGCTATAGAGAGTCCATCGAAGGTGGCGGTGCCTCGTCCGATTTCATCAAGAATGACGAGGGAGTTTTCGGTGGCGTTGTTGACGATGAGCGAGGTTTCGTTCATCTCGACCATGAAGGTTGATTGCCCTTTGGCAAGATCGTCGGAAGCGCCAACCCGGCAGAAAATTCGGTCGGTCAGGCCAATGTGAGCGTGCTCGGCAGGGACATAAGCTCCGATTTGAGCCATCAGGGTGATGAGGGCAATTTGTCGGATGTAGGTCGATTTTCCGGCCATGTTGGGACCGGTGAGGATTTGAAGGAGGCTCTCTTCCGGATCAATGAGGGTATCGTTAGGAACGAACTTTTCTTCCACGAGGGTCTGCTCCAGGACCGGGTGGCGGCCGTTCACGATTTGGAGGTGCCGGGACTCGTCGAGGATCGGGCGGGTGTGCTGGTAGAGTTGGGCGGTTTCGGCAAAGGAAATGAGAACGTCTAGTGTCGCGAGAGCATCGGCTGTATTTTGAAGGGGGACGAGATGATCGGTGACTCCGGCGCGGAGTTTGATAAACTCGTCGTATTCCAGTGACTTGGCGCGATCATCGGCGCCGAGAACTTTGCCTTCGACCTCCTTAAGCTCGGGCGTAATGAAGCGCTCGGCATTAGCCATCGTTTGCTTCCGTTGGTAGTCGTCGGGGGCTTGGTCGGCTTTTGATTTCGTGATTTCGATAAAGTAACCAAAGACGTTGTTAAACTTGATTTTGAGTGTGTCGATGCCGGTGCGCTTGCGCTCGGAAGCTTGCATTTCAGCGATCCATTGTTTGCCGGAGCGGGAGGCGTTTCGGAGTTCG
>Ga0213866_10000412_pt1 | contig 34640 bp, 30 predicted proteins | sample PICome_11_FD_160079 | JGI IMG/M metagenome (GOLD analysis project Ga0213866, IMG submission 160079) | Coastal seawater microbial communities near Pivers Island, North Carolina, United States - PICO284 | ecosystem: Environmental > Aquatic > Marine > Coastal | place: USA: North Carolina... | reverse complement strand
TGAGAAGCATTATAAAGATATGCAGGACATTGAGTTCACGGTGCAAGACAAAAAGCTTTGGATATTGCAGACCCGTGGTGGAAAGAGAACTGCTGCCGCAGCTATTAAAATAGCTGTTGATATGGTTGATGAAGGAATTATTTCAAAAGAAGAAGCTATCAATAGAATTGATCCAGCTTCAATAGATCAACTATTGCACCCTACTTTAGACCCTAAAGCGCATAGAAGGGTGATTGACCGTGGTCTTCCTGCTTCTCCAGGTGCGGCATCAGGTGCTGTTGTATTTACGGCAGAAGATGCCGAGAAAAAAGTAGCTTTAGGTGATAAGGTAATTTTAGTTAGAGTCGAAACTAGCCCAGAAGATATTCATGGTATGCATGTTTCTGAAGGTATTTTGACAGCTCGTGGTGGAATGACATCACACGCAGCCGTGGTTGCTCGTGGTATGGGTAAACCGTGTGTGTCGGGTGCTGGTGGCGTAAGGATAGATTATAAAACCAAAACATTCAAAGCTGGTAATGCTGAGGTTTCAGAGGGAGACATTATAACTATTGATGGTTCAAGTGGTGAAGTTATTGTTGGTAATGTTCCTACTATTCAGCCAAACCTGTCAGGAGATTTCAATCAAATAATGCAATGGGCTGATGAAGTTCGTGAATTAAAAGTACGTACTAATGCTGAGACCCCAGAAGATGCCTCAACTGCACGTAAATTTGGTGCAGAAGGAATTGGCCTGTGCCGTACTGAGCATATGTTCTTTGATGCAAGAAGAATAGTTTCTGTGCGTGAAATGATTCTAGCGGAGGATGAAAAAGGACGACGTGAGGCGTTAGATAAATTATTGCCTATGCAGCGTGGTGATTTTGAAGAATTATTTTCGATTATGGAAGGCTTGCCTGTTACAATCCGTCTTCTTGACCCCCCTTTACATGAGTTCTTACCTCATTCATCGGAGGATATGGAAGAGGTTGCAAAGGTTATAGGAGTTAGCGTTGAAGATATTAAAAGACGTGCGTCCCAACTTTCTGAGCATAACCCGATGTTGGGGCATAGAGGTTGCCGTTTAGGTGTTACTTATCCTGAGATATATGAAATGCAGGCTAAAGCTATATTTGAAGCTGCCGTTGAGATGAGTAACAAGGGAACGTCTGTTTTTCCTGAGGTTATGATTCCTTTGGCCTTGAGTGAAAAAGAGTTAGAGATATTAAAAGCTGTTATAGTTAAAGCTGCTGATTCAGTTTTTGCAGATAAAGGAGTAAAAGTTGACTATTTAGTTGGAACAATGATAGAGCTTCCACGTGCCGCACTAAAAGCTGATGAACTTGCTGAACAAGCCGAATTCTTTAGTTTTGGAACAAATGATCTTACTCAAACGACATTAGGTATTTCGCGTGATGATGCTGCCTCGTTCATCGGTTCATACAAAGAGGCCGGAATTTTTGAACATGACCCTTTTGTACGCCTTGATAGAGAAGGTGTTGGTGAATTAATATCAATTGCCGCTGAGCGTGGACGTAAGACTAGACAAGATATTAAGCTTGGCATATGTGGTGAGCATGGCGGAAACCCTGATTCTGTTCATTTCTGTCAGGAAATAGGCTTGGATTATGTTTCATGTTCGCCTTATCGTGTGCCTATAGCAAGACTAGCTGCTGCCCAAGCTGCTTTGGTAAATAAAGAAAAAGCTAAGAAAGTTGCTTAATCGGTGCCTGAGAAGAATAAAACCTTAATTGTTTTAGCTGAGTCTCAGCTATTTAAAACAAGATCATCTGATGTTGTTGTTAGTAAATTATCAGAACATACTGGTATTGAAGAAGATACAATTAATGCAAAAATGAGAAATGAACAGGTAAAAGGTGCTATGGGCGGAATTTTTGCTGGTTGTTTTGGAAGTTCTTGTGGTTTCTCAAGCTTTATTAATGATTATAAAAAAGGTGAGATTGGAACTGATGATTTTTATGAAGAATTTCGTGATAGGTTAAGGCTAGGTTCTGACCAACTTTCTGATGATACTATTAAAGATTGTTGGAATAGTATGTGTGAGTTTTCAGAGCAGGCAAAAACGGAAAGCGTGAATGTTGCAAGATTATTAACAAAAAACAAAGATACTCATATAGTTTTTGTTAATGAAACCAATCAGTTGCAGCACGAAGAAAACTTTAGACAATTCAAGGAAGCCCTTGGTGAAGAAAGTTTTAAACAGATAAAAGGTCAGATTCATTTTGTAAATTCTCATGAAATAAATAGTCTTGGTGATAAAAAAAGGCTTGCAAGTGAAGGCGTGAAAGTATTGCAAACGAGCGGGCAATTGCCATCTAATGATCAAATAGAAAGTGTAGTTTCATTACATAAGGACATGAAATCTCAGTCTATATTAGATGAAGGAAAAAATGTATCTACAGTTAGAAAAAATGAAGGTAAGTTTCTAGATATAAAAACTAATGGTGAATCTGATATGTTTCAAAAAATAGAAGAATCATTAAAAGATATAGAAAAGACAAAAGGTCTTGTTACTCAGCGCTAATAATTAATTTTTCAGCCGCTGACCTGGCTTCGTTTGTTATCTCATCACCTGCTAGCATTCTTGCAATTTCTTCGTTACGTTCATCTTTATTTAATGGTCGAACGTTTGTATTTGTTTGTTTCTTATTTTGTTTTTTCTCTACCTTCAAGTGGTAGTTTCCTTTTGATGCAACTTGCGGCTGATGCGTTATTGCAAAAACTTGTATCCTGTTTCCTAACTTAGCAAGCCTTTTACCAACTGCATCTGCTACTGCTCCTCCAATGCCTGTATCGACTTCATCGAATATCATTGTAGGTACTGATTTTATATCAGATAGTACGACTTTTATGGCAAGCATAAATCTTGACAACTCTCCTCCAGAGGCAATTTTAGAAATTGGTGCAAATGGAGCGCCTGGATTAGTTCTTACTTTAAACGAAACTTTATCAAAGCCATCTGCCGTCCATTTTTCTTCGGGCAGCTTTTCAATTTCTACCATTAACTTAGTGTTTTCCATCTTTAAAGGTATTAACTCTTCAACGAGTGATTTTTCAAGTTTCTTGGCAGCGGATGTTCTGGTTTTATTTAATTTTTCTGCAAACGATATATATTGTGCTTTTGCTTCTTCTAATTCTTTTTCTAAATTTGATATTATTACATCTTTGTTTTCGATTTCTTGTAATTTCTGTTTCAGATAGTCTATATGGTCAACTAGCTCGTCAGTAGTTAAGTTATGTTTTCTTGCTGCATCTTTTAGGGCAAATAACCTTTCTTCTATTTCTTCAAGGTTTTCATCTGATTGGTCTATTTTTCCCGCCTCAACATTAAGTTGGCTTAATGCCTCAGTTGTTTCAATTAAGGCTCTATCGATAATTTGAACAATTTCGTCGAATTTTGGATTTATATCAATTGAATTTAGAAGTGTGTTTTGAGCTGAACGAAGGATATTTTCAACTTGTCCTTCTTCAATTATTTGTGTCGTGTTGTTTATGGATTCAACTAATTTATCTCTGTTTAAGAGGGCGTGTCTTTTTGATGAGAGTTCTTCTTCAAGGCCTTCTTGAGGTGATAAAGTTTCAAGCTCCTGTAATACGAATTTTAAGTATTCTTCATCAGATGCGGCTTTTGCTTCTGACTCTTTTATCTCTTGTAGCTTATTATGTAGTGTGTTGTATTTAAAAAATGCTTCCTTAGTTTTTGACAGAGATTTCTCGTGGTTTCCGTATTGATCTAATAAAAATCTATGTGTTTTAGGGTTAAACAGCCCACGTTGGTCATGCTGCCCATGAATTTCTATTAGATTTTGTGAAAAGTCGGACAGGAAGTTAACGCCAACAGGACAGTCATTGATAAAAGCTTTGCTTTTACCGTCTTCGGATATAACTCTACGTAATAATACTTCATCTTCGCAATCGATTCCCTGCTCGATAAGCAAGTTTCGTAATATTGGAATGTTAGTAATATTAAAGCTTGCCGTAACAGAGCCTTGCTTCTCACCTGCTCGAATAAGTGAAGCTGACCCACGGTTGCCCATAGTAAGACCAAGGGCATCTAATAAAATTGACTTACCTGCTCCTGTTTCTCCTGTTAATACACAAAAACCGTTCTTAAAAGGTATATCTAGTTTGTCAATTAGTACTATATTGCTTACATAAAGATTTGTTAGCATATTATATTACACAGCTCATTGTTCGTTATATTATGGTATTATAAAAGTTAGTTATTTTTTTATAGTACCATCAATTTCATCAGCAAGCTCTTCTGAGTTATCTTGTTCAGAGGCTTCTTTTTTTCTTTTTATTAGGTTGATTCCTTTCCATTTTGAAAAGTCATACCACTTTCCTTTTATCTCTTTCTGTACATCTGCGGTAAGTTTTTTGCCCTCTAGGATTCGGTAGGTTTTTTTGTACCATGTGCTATCAGGAAAGTTGTAGCCCAGAACTGCGCCATATTTTACTGCTTCATCTCTAACACCTAATATTGTATATGCTTCAACAAGTCTATGAAGTGCTTCTGGAACATGTGAAGTTGTTTGGAACTCTTCTATAACATTTTGGAAGCGGTTTATTGCGGCAATAGCATTTCCCTGTTTTAAATAAAAGCGACCAACATTAACTTCCTTACCTGCAAGATGGTCAACCACTAAATCAAGTTTTAGTTTTGCATCGTTAGCATAACGGCTATTTGGGAAGCGTGATATAACTTCCGCTAGTGCTGAACGTGCATATACGGAGTTTCCTTGATCCTTTGTGACGTCCGAAATTTGTCTGTAGAAGCTTAAAGCGCGTAGGTAATATGCATAAGCAATATCTTCATTTCCGGGGTGAAGTTTTGTGAACCTTTCTAAAGTTAACAAAGCATCGTCATATTGTTCGTCTTTGAAGCTTGCGTATGCTGACATAATTTGAGATTTAGTTGCCCATTTTGAATATGGGTATGTGCGTTCAACTTCTTCAAACCCTTCAATAGCATCGTTATAGCTGCCTTTATCAAGTTTTCTTATAGCTTCGTTATACATAGACTCAACGGAAACTACTTTCTCTTCATCTTTTTTTCCTTTTAAAGCTGAGCATGAGCTTATTAAAAGCAAGCAAAGGACACAGCATAGTATTTTATATATTTTCATATTATTATTCCTCAATGTACAACTAAATGCAGACCCCTTTTTTATAAAAGAAAGTTTAATATTAATTACTATAGGAAACTACTTTATAATTTCCAGTAAATTAATCAATACCAACCAGAGAATTTGCAAAAGATTCAGCATTAAATGGTCTTAAGTCTTCAATAGACTCCCCTACCCCAATTGCATGGATTGGCAGGGCAAATTGTTTTGCAAGGCTTACAACAACACCGCCTTTTGCAGTTCCGTCAAGTTTTGTTACGATTATTCCGCTTAAATTAACCATTTCTCCAAAAACTTTTACTTGGCTATTGGCGTTTTGTCCTGTTGTAGCATCTAGTACTATTATGCTGTCATGCGGAGCGTTTTCATCAAGTTTTTTTATTACTTTTATAATTTTAGTAAGTTGCTCCATAAGGTTCTTTTTGTTTTGCAAGCGCCCTGCTGTATCGATTATAAGAACATCAGCGTTTTCTTCTTTGGCTTTAGCGAAAGCTTCATATGCAACACTTGCAGGGTCAGCTTCTTCTTTGCCTTTTATTATTGGACAACCTGATCTTTGCGACCAAACCTCAAGCTGTTCTACTGCTGCGGCTCTGAATGTGTCGCATGCGGCCAAAACTACTTTTTTACCTTCAAGGTTATAATTATTAGCAATCTTTCCAATAGTTGTTGTTTTTCCTGTCCCGTTTACTCCGCACATCAAAATTACGTGAGGTTTGTTATCACTTAATTTTATGGGTACTGCTACTGGTTCTATAATTTGTGATATAGAGTTTGCGAGATCTTTTTTTATTTCTTCTGAAGTAACTTCTTTGTCAAATTTATTCTTGGCAATTTGACTTGTAATATGTGCGGATGTTTCAACTCCCATATCGGAAGTAATTAATAGGTCTTCTAAGTCTTGTAATGTGTCGTCATCGAGTTTCTTTCTTACGAAGATATCTTTGATACCATCATTTAGCTTGGAAGAGCTTTTATTTAATCCGGCTTTAAGCCTTTTAAGCCAGCCCTTTTCGTCATTCTCGGTTTTTGTTTCAGGGCTTTTTGTAGCTTGAGGTTCAATCTCTTGTTCAGCTCTTGTTACCTCATTGTTTTCTACAACCTGAGATTGCTCTTGCTGTTTTTCCTGCTTTTTAGTTTCTTTTTTCTTATCAAATCCAAACATTTAGGCGGCCTTTTCCTTGCTGTTCTTTTTCTTTAGATATGGTTTTAGATATTGACCTGTAATACTATCTTTATTGGCAGCAACATCTTCTGGAGTGCCTATCGCAACAAGGTTACCACCTTTGTCACCACCTCCTGGACCTATATCAACGATATGGTCAGCGGTTTTAATTACATCAAGGTTATGCTCAATTACTATAATTGTATTACCGCCGTCTACAAGTTTATGAAGTACTTTTAGGAGCTTGCCTATGTCTTCCGCGTGGAGGCCTGTTGTCGGTTCATCAAGGATATATAAGGTGCGGCCAGTTGAGCGTTTTGAAAGTTCTTTCGCAAGTTTAACCCTTTGAGCTTCACCACCAGATAGTGTTGTTGCGGATTGGCCTAGTTTTATGTAACCAAGTCCAACCTCTTTTAAGGCTTCCATTTTCTCTTTTATAACTGGAACTTTAGCAAAGAAGGTGTCAGCCTCTTCAACGTTCATGTTAAGAACATCGGCGATTGACTTGCCTTTATATTTTACCTCTAAAGTTTCTCTATTGTAGCGTTCACCTTGACAAGCGTCACAATTAACATAAACATCAGGCAAGAAGTGCATTTCAATTTTAATTAAGCCGTCACCTTGGCAAACTTCACAACGTCCGCCTTTTACGTTAAACGAGAATCTGCCGGGCTTATATCCACGTGCTTTTGATTCAGGAAGGCTAGTGAACCAATCGCGGATTGGGCCAAATGCTCCGGTGTATGTAGCAGGGTTTGAGCGAGGAGTTCTACCAATTGGTGACTGGTCTATCTCAATTATTTTATCAATTGTTTCCAACCCGTTTATGGAGTCGTGCATTCCAGGGGTTACTTTTGTACCGTTTAATTTTTTTGTAACGGCTTTATATAATGTTTGTATTACCAGACTTGATTTTCCACCACCTGAAACACCTGTTACGCATGTAAATGCACCAAGTGGCAAAGTAACATCGATATTTTTTAAGTTATTGGCTCTTGCGCCTTTTATTTTTATAGATTTTTTGTCATGCCACTCACGTCTTTTTTCCGGAACGGCAATAGCTTTTTTCCCGCTTAAATATTGACCTGTTATACTTTCTTTGCTTTTCATTACCTCGTCAGGGGTACCTTTGGCAATGATATTTCCTCCATGTATACCAGCTCCCAATCCTACATCTATTAGATAGTCTGCTTGACGCATTGTATCTTCGTCGTGTTCTACAACTATAACACTGTTACCAAGTCCTTTTAATCCTTGCAGCGTGTTTAGCAGCTTTTGGTTGTCACATTGGTGAAGGCCGATCGACGGCTCATCAAGTACATATAATACTCCACTTAGCCCTGAACCAATTTGAGATGCAAGTCTTATACGCTGACTTTCGCCACCTGATAAAGTGCCTGATTCACGGTTTAGAGTAAGGTAGTTAAGTCCTACATTGTTTAGAAACTCCAGTCTCTTATTTAGTTCTCTTAATATGCGCTCGGATATTGCTTGATGTGTTTTACTTAGTTTGCTACTTAGATTGCTGAACCATTCAACAGCTTCGCTAATTGTAAAGTTTGAAGTTTCACCAATGTTTAGGCCTTCTATTTTTACACACAATGATTCTGGTTTTAACCTATGTCCGTGGCATACATGACATTTAGTTAGGTCCTGATATTTTTCCAGCTCTTCTCTTAACCAAGAGCTATCTGTTGACTTCCAGCGCTTATCAAGGCTGTTAACCACTCCTTCGAAGCTTTTGTTGACGCTAAAGCTGCGAGAGCCTTCATCGTAGTCGAATTTTATCTCCTCGTTGCCTGAGCCGAAGAAGATAACATCCTTTACTTTTTCGGGTAAGTCTTTAAATGGCGTGTCTAAGTCAAAGTCATAATGTTTGGCAAGTCCTCTTAAAGTTTGATCGACCTGTCTTGAATTTGCTTGTGCCCAAGGCGCGATAGCTCCTTTATTCAATGGTATGTTATCATGAGGAACAATTAGCAAGGGATCAAAAAATACCTCTGTTCCAAGGCCGTCACACTCAGGGCATGCGCCATAAGGGCTGTTAAAAGAGAACATGCGAGGTTCTATTTCTTCTAAAGTAAAGCCTGTTACTGGACATGCGAATTTTTCAGAAAAAACGATTCGTTCACCTTTCTTATATGGGGTCTCTTCGCCAGATGGTATGCTAACTACATCGACATATAATATTCCACCTGATATCCCAAGTGATGTTTCAATAGAACTTGGTAAGCGATTTCCAAGATCGTCAGATACAACTATACGGTCAACGACCACTTCCATATTGTGATGTTTATTTTTGTCAATTGAAGGAAGATTTGAAACCTCATGCATTTCTCCGTCAATCATAAAGCGTGTGAATCCTTGTTTTTTAAGTTCAAGAATTTCACGGCTATGTTCACCTTTTCTACCTCTAATGAAAGGTGCTAAAATATATAGCTTGGTACCTTCAGGCAGTGTCATAATTCTATCAACCATCTCTGAGATGCTTTGGCTTTTTATAGGTTCTCCTGTTTCAGGAGAAAAAGGTATACCGATTCTTGCATATAACAAACGCATGTAATCATATATCTCCGTTACGGTGGCAACCGTAGAGCGTGGGTTTTTGGAAACGGTTTTTTGGTCAATGGCAATTGCAGGTGAAAGCCCTGAAATGGACTCTACATCAGGTTTGCCTTGCATTTGCAAAAATTGTCTTGCATACGCAGATAAGCTTTCTACATATCTTCTTTGTCCTTCGGCGTAAATAGTATCGAAAGCTAGTGATGATTTACCTGAGCCACTTAGTCCTGTTATAACTACAAGCTGGTTTCTCGGGATATCGATGCTTACATTTTTAAGGTTATGTTCTTTAGCACCAACTACTTTGATAAATTCTTCCATTTTGCCTCTTAAGATATAGATATGACTTTCAAACTGTGCATTTTACATACATATCTGACAATAAGCAAGGAGTGAATCCATGTTAAACAGTTCTTTATGGTAATTTTGATATTAAAATAATTATGCGCAAAGAATTAATATATTAATTTAAAAAAAAGTTCTTTTAATTTTGTTTTTATTATTCTATAAATCTATATTACTAGTTAATTGTAATAGAGGATATGTAAAAATGGGTGCGTCTGTAAGTAGTGATATTAGTAATGAAAGTACTAAAGCAAATGTAGTTGGTAGTAAGCTGTTTGAGTCTTTAGAGAAAAATGCAAATGCTATTTATACAAAGAATCCTACGCAAACAGGTACTCGTCCTTTGGAGAGAGTTAATTCACGCTTAGATGAGGCGTTTTCACGTAAGGATGAGATTGAATCTGAGGATGTATATAAGGCCTTATTTGAAAAATCGTTTCCTGATGAGATGGTTCGTTCTTATTCACCAAGTGATACTCAGAGACGAAAAGAAAATGTTTCAAATATTAGAGATAAATCTCGTGAATCTGTTGATAAATTTATGAATGCTTCTGATAGCAAATCTATGGACTTAGCAAAGGAAGAGGTATTGAGGGGAGTTCTGGAGTTAAGAGAAACAATTCCTGTAACAAGGCGTATTGAATTGAATCAAGTAAGAGAGAGGTCTCCTTTAACAAGTTCTGAGGCTTCATTTGCAAGTTCTATTGAGAGCCGTAAGGTAGGTAAAAAAAGTGTGAGCTGGGCTGATAGTGTTCCTGATTTATCACCTGCTTCTCCTGCTTCGAGTGATTTATCGTTGAGGTCAACAGGTTCTATTATGGCCAGGTAGTTTTTGTAAAATTGGTGAAAATCTACCTTGTGAAAACTGGTTCTGATTCAGTGGATAGCTCTTTGTTGTAACCGTATCCTTCGTAGTTGAAGTCTAGTAGCTTACTGGAGCAATTTACTTTGTTTTCGATTATATATCTTGCCATAAGCCCCCGAGCTTTTTTGGCATATATCATAATCATTTTGAACTCGCCGTTTTTATGCTCTTTGAATGCTGGGCTTACTATTTTTGCATTTAAAAGTTTTGGCCTTACTGATTTGTAATATTCATTTGATGCGAGGTTTACAATAAGTTCACTTTCATTGTCGTTTATTATATTGGTGATTTTATCGCCCCAAAATTCATATAGGTTTTTACCATTTTTGTTTTTTAATTTTGTTCCCATTTCAAGGCGGTACGGTTGTATAAGGTCAAGCGGTCTTAATACGCCATATAGGCCAGATAGTATGATAAGATGTTGTTGGGCAAAATTTTCCTGTTCGTTATTTAGATTTGTGAAGTCCAGTCCATCATAAACATCTCCTTTAAATGCGTAGCCTGCTTGCTTGGCGTTATCTTTGGTAAAAGGAGTGGAAAAATCTTTATATCTTTCGTAGTTTAATTCAGTAAGTTTGTGGCTTAACTTCATTAGCGAGCTTATATCTTCTTTAGATAGTTTGCGCAGATCTTTTATAAGCTCATTTGAATGTTCCAGTAATTGTGGTGTGCTGTATTTTCCTTTAGTTGGATTGGAAAAATCCATAGATTTAGAAGGAGATAGTAATATGTGCATTTTTATTTTTCTCTTTTATCTTTTTCTTCAATTACTTCATATTCCACCTCAATAAAGTCATCCATGCCATATTCTTTTTTGCCGGTGTTATTATTTGTATCTTTGTTTTTATATGCTTTCCACAAACCCATAATAGGTATTGCAATGATAAATGCTATTAGAATGGTTGCTGCTATAGCAAACCCAAGGCTTATTGTTGCTACAAATAGCATGCCCACAATAATGAATTTAAGGCTTGATTTTAACGTATCCATGCAAAATTTTTTTTGGGGGCTAGAAGCCATATAATTCCTTAGCGTTGTAGTATAATGTTTTTTCTATTTCACTTTCATTAGATGAAGAATCGTTAGCAAGCTCTGAAATAAAGTCCAAGACATTTTTAAAGTTCATATACTCGCAATAGTTTTTTCCTTCATATTCAGGAGACGAGTCTAAAACCGGTCCCGCAAAAGGAGCATCACTAGCTCCAAGAATTAATTTATCTATGCCAACCGTATCCTTAATCCTTTTTACTATAGGTTTTACTTTTTCAATATCTAAATTAGTCCTGTAGCCAGGGCCTTTAAAGAATATATTGTTACGTTTTCGGGCGATTTCAAGTAGCTGTGCGAAATTATTGTCGTTCTCACCTATTTTTGGCAGCCCTAAATGGTCAACTAATATGGTTATATCATTTGGAATTTGATTAATTAATCCAATAAGGTTATTACCACTTCCGAAAACTAATATGTGTTTTGAGTTTTCTTTTAGCTGAGTAAATAACTCTTGCCATTGGGGTGAAGAAAGGTCGGGAACTGAGTTTATTGCATAAAGCCTTATCCCTTTTATATCTTCACGCTCTATCCATTTTTTAGTGTTTTCATTAGCAATGTCACCTTTAATTATACCAACTGCTTTTTTCCCCGCTTGTTTTAGCTCTTCAAGGCTGCTTATTACATGTTGCGAGTCTTTTGACTTGCTAAAGTCTACTACAACTATTGCTTCGGGTTCTTGTTCGTTTAATTGCTCTGAGTAATTATCGTAGGAGTTCAATTTGTTAATTGGAAATAAAAGTGGTATCTTGGAGTTTTCGTCATTATCAGAAAAAAGATGAACATGTGAGTCTATCCAGCGCATTTAAAATCTCCTAAAATATAAAAAAAATTAATAACTATCTTTTTAACATACTCAAATTGTTTAAACCAAGTTTTTTCTACATAAAACTTTACCTTATTAATTAATATATAATAAAAAAAGTTGTAAATTCATTGCAATAGCTGTTGCGTTGCACAACAACATATTCTTGCCTAGTTGTTTGATAGCAAGTATAAAACCTGAAAATAGAAATACCAAATATGTTTTTGCAACTTATTATTAGGAATATAAAATATGGTATCTGAGAATAAGAAACGTGTAGCCGGTACTCGTCCTAAAAAGAAAAGGGAAATTCGTGCGGGGCTTTCAAATGTTATCGGTTCCATAAAAGAAAGTAGATTTAACAGATATATCTCTCATGGAATGTATCAGAACCAGAAAAATAATTTTTATTCCGAGGGTGAAATTAAAGCCCTAGAAAATGCAGGAGTTGAAGACAGGCTTCCTCCACGTGCAACAGCTTGGTATATGGATTTGGCTTCAAGAAGCGATGCTGTTCGTAACTTGATAAAAGCACGCCCTGAAGAGACGAAAGATCTATCAGGTGAGAGCGACCCTTCAAACCAGTTAAAATATAGCCCAGTTCCGGGGCTGCTTCATAAATATGAGCTTGTGCTTTTATATGTAGTTAGGGCTTGTAGCTCATGGTGTCGTTATTGTTATCGCTCTGACTTTTTAGTTGGACGTACTGAAAAAGATATAGGCTCAATTCAGGAAATAACGGATTATATTAAAGGGCATAATGTAAAAGCTAAAGAGCATAATAAGCCTGATACTCCAATTCAAGAAAAGATAATCCCTATTAGAGAGGCTTTGCTTTCTGGTGGTGACCCTATGGTGCTTTCTAATAAGAATCTATTTGACTATATGCATGGGCTTGCAAATGCTGGTGTGCGTATGATTCGTATCGGAACAAAAGAGCTTGCATTCTTTCCGCAGCGCTTCGATCAAAACTTCTTTGATATGATAGACTTATTCCACGAACTTCATCCTCGTGTTGGCTTGGCTTTCATGGTTCACTTCACTCACCCAGATGAGTTTTTAGAACTAGATGAAAACGGAAACCATATTGAAGATGATGAAGGTAACTATAAGCGTATTGAAGTTACTGAAAAAGCTATTAAACAATTGCGTAGTCGTTATTTCATAACTTTAGAGAATCAAACACCGATTATTGATTGTGTAAATGATGATGCAGATACTTTAAATCTTCTTCAAAAGCAATTGAAACGTATAGGTATTAATAATCACTACTACTTCCAGTGTCGTGAGATTGAAGGCCACAGAGCATTTGCTGTTCCAGTAGAAAAAGCTTGGAAAATTCACAGTATGTCGCAAATGGGATTGTCAGGAATTGAGAAGTCACGTTTTGCTATGTCTACTGAGACTGGTAAAATGGAAGTTGTGTCAATTATAGATAAACCTAACTTTGAGGCTTTGGGTGTTGAACTTCCTGAAGTTGTAAAAAGCTTTGTTGATGAGTTATTGGGTGATGGTATTGTTGTATTTAAAATGCACCGTACGCCTTATTTTGATATGCAAAGTGATTTGGTTATTGCAAGGCGTAACCCTGAAGCTCTTTGGATTACGGGCTATGAGGACAGAATTATCTATGACGGGCGTAAGCAAGGAGATGACAGATACTCACCTCTTGCCAAGTTGTTAAAACCTTTTATTGAAGGTCATGAAGACAAGCTGCCTGATATATTAGAGAAAGTCACAACTGCTGCTTATTAAAAAAATCCTCTTGAAAATTCAATCATAAGTACCCATATATAATTTATGAGGTTTGACCATTATCAATGTTTGTTTAGTTGAACAAATTATAGTGGAATCCAGAGATAATGTCATACTGAACTTGTTTCAGTATCTTCTTTTAATTTTAAAAGGCCCTGAAATAAATTCAGGGTGACAAAATATGTGAGGTACATAAATGGACTTTAACAAATTCACAGAGCGTTCAAAAGCTGTAATCCAAGCTGCACAAAGTTCAGCTTTAGCTTCTAACCATCAGAAATTTACTCCTGAACACTTATTAAAAGCATTAATTGAAGATGAAAGCGGGCTTGCAGGACAGTTAATAGTTTCGTGCGAGGCTGACCCAAGGGATGTTGAATCTCGTGTTGATGCTGGAATTGCTAAAATGCCCCAAATCTCTGGCAGTGGTTCTGGTCAGTTATTTATGGCACCTGAACTAGCTCGCATATTTGAAGAAGCCCAAAAGCTTGCTAAAAAAGCAGGCGATCAGTTTGTTACTCTAGAGCGATTGCTGCAAGCTGCCGCATCTGTAAAAGGTTCAGAAGTTTATGATATATTAAATTCAAATGGGGTTACAGGACAAAAGCTGCAATCAGCTATTGATGTTATCCGTAAAGGACGCACTGCCGATTCACAAACTGCCGAGGAAAGCTTTGACGCGTTGAAAAAATATGCGACCGACATGACTGAACTTGCAGAAAACGGTAAACTTGACCCAGTCATAGGCCGTGATGAGGAAATCCGCCGTACTATACAAGTTATATCACGCCGTACAAAAAACAACCCTGTTCTAATTGGTGAGCCTGGTGTTGGTAAAACAGCCATTTTAGAGGGGTTGGCTCAAAGAATGATAGCAGGTGACGTGCCTGAAAATATGAGAAAGTCCCGCCTTATGGCATTGGATTTAGGGGCTTTGATTGCAGGTGCAAAATTCCGTGGTGAATTTGAAGAGCGTTTGAAATCCGTTTTAAACGAAATAAAATCTCACGCTGGTGAAATAATATTATTCATAGATGAGCTACATACATTAGTTGGTGCGGGTGCATCCGAAGGTTCAATGGACGCATCTAACTTATTAAAACCAGCTCTAGCCCGTGGTGAGCTGCATTGTGTAGGAGCTACCACCTTAGCTGAATATCGCAAATATATTGAAAAAGACGCCGCCCTTGCCCGTCGTTTTCAATCAGTATTTGTATCTGAACCAACTGAGCAGGACACAATTTCTATCCTTCGTGGTATTAAAGAAAAATATGAGCTGCATCATGGTATAAGAATTTCTGATGGTGCATTGGTTGCCGCTGCTACCCTTTCAAGCCGCTATATTACGGATAGATTCTTGCCAGATAAGGCTATTGATTTAGTTGATGAGGCTGCAAGTCGTTTGCGTATGGAAGTAGACAGCAAACCAGAAGAAATTGATGAAATTGATAGAAAAATTATCCAATTGAAAATTGAGCAATCAGCTTTGAAAAAAGAAAAGGATAAGGCTTCAAAAGATAGGCTAGAAAAACTTGAAACAGAACTTTCTGATCTGGAAGAAAAAGCTTCAGATTTAAACAGTAAATGGCAAGCTGAAAAAATGAAGGTTCAAAGCATCCATAAAGTTAAAGAAGAGCTGGACGCTGCTCGTTCGGAGCTTGAAATTGCTCAACGTGGGTCTGACCTTCAGCGTGCTGGTGAGCTAACTTATGGTATAATTCCAGACTTAGAAAAAAAGCTCGAAACTGCGGAGCAAAATAATAGCAAGAGTGCTGTTAAGGAGGCTGTGACCGATGAGGATATAGCATCTATCGTATCTCGTTGGACGGGCATTCCAGTAGATAAAATGCTTGAAGGTGAGCGTGATAAGTTGCTTAAAATGGAAGAGCGTTTGGGCGAAACTGTTATCGGTCAGGCCGATGCAGTTAAGGCTGTTAGTGAGTCTGTGCGTCGTTCTCGTGCCGGTTTGCAGGACAAAAACCGCCCGCTTGGCTCGTTCTTATTCTTAGGGCCAACTGGTGTTGGTAAAACTGAGCTAACAAAAACACTGGCACAGTTCCTGTTTGATGATAAAACCGCCCTACTCCGCGTTGATATGTCCGAATATATGGAAAAACATGCAGTTGCTAGGCTTATCGGAGCACCTCCGGGTTATGTGGGCTATGAAGAAGGCGGAAAGCTGACTGAAGCTGTGCGTCGCCGTCCTTATCAGGTGATATTATTTGATGAGGTGGAAAAAGCGCACCCTGATGTGTTTAATATATTGCTACAAGTGCTTGATGATGGTCGCTTAACTGATGGTCAGGGGCGTGTTGTAGACTTTAAAAACACAATAATAATCTTAACTTCAAATTTAGGCTCACAAGTATTATCTGACCAAAAAGAAGGTGAAGATACCGAAATAGTGCGTGATCAAGTTATGGAAGTGGTAAAATCGGCATTCCGTCCTGAGTTTTTGAACCGTTTGGATGAAATAATATTATTCCATCGTCTTGCTCGCAATCATATGGATGCAATTGTTGACGTTCAAATGCGTGGGCTATCTGACCTTCTTGCTGAGCGTGATATTAAAATCGAGCTTGATAAGGCAGCTAAAAAATGGCTTGCAGATAAAGGGTATGACCCAATCTATGGCGCAAGGCCGTTAAAGCGAGTTATTCAGCAGGAGGTTCAAAATAAATTAGCTAATCTTATATTGGAGGGGGCTGTAAATAATGGTGATTCATTAAAAGTTTTGATTAAATCAGATGAAATTGATTTTGTTATATTGGGAAATAAGGATATAAAGGTTGCGTAAAAATTAGGCGTTTATCCATTTTTTATTACTTATACTAGAGTATTGTTTTCTGGGTTGTGTGATTTAATTGTAACGCTGTTAGTTTTTTTTAACTTCTTTAATTGCTTGAATTATTGGCATAAAGAGCTCTATCTCATAAGGTTTTATGGTTTTTTTTGTAAAAAATGCCAAATCTTTACGAAAAATTTATAATTGAACTTATATAATTTATACATTACTGTTAATTGTCCATCCCTAATAGAAGATACAAGTTATGTTACGTAAACATTCAAAGAAGAATAAAAATATTGCACCTGATAAAACAACTAAAGGCGGTTGGCAAATTGATGGTGAAAATAAGAAAAAAAAGTCAGGCATGTCCGGCTTACTTCTTTTGGTGTTTTTTGTAATAGGTGTCGCATTAATAGCATTTAGCTTTGTTGCATCTTCAGGTAGTGAGGTTGCAAGTATAAGTGCAACTGCTAAAAATGCTGATAATAATGGCAAGATAGTACATGTTACCGGGAATATATCTTCTGGCAATTTTACGGACCCTATGTTCAAGATCTCTCATAGAGGTATTGGTATAAAAAGAATTGTTGAGATGTATCAGTGGGTAGAAGTTGAGGGGCAATACAGCAAAGAGTGGAAAAGTGAGATTATTGCTCTATCAAGCGATTCCTCAGTCAATGGTGGTCGTTCTAATCCTCCTGAAATGCCTTTTTTCTCTGAATCATGGAAAGTTGATAAAATTGATTTAGGAAAATTTGATCTTTCAGAGGGGCTTATTGAGCAAATTAGTAGTTATACACCTATTGAGCTAACATCAGATGATTTTGCGAAATTGAATGAGCATGGCCGTAAGGCGTTTCAGCTATTTGAAGGTAAATATTTCTTTGGTCTTAACCCTAATGAACCTAGAATTGGAGATATTAGAGTTAGATTTGAAACTGCAGATTCTGGTCAGTACACAGTCTTAGCTAAGCAGCAAGGAAATAGTTTAGTTGCGCACAGAGGCGAGAGCGGTCTAATAGAAAGAGTTTCTCGAGGCGCTGTTGATTTGAAAACTATAGCAAAAGGAGTTGATGTTTCTAGCGGTGGTATGATGCCATGGATATACAGAGGTATTGGAGCTGTATGTTTAGTTATATTTACGTTGTTACTGATATTGAAGAAGAAAAAATCGGCTAAAAATAGTGAAGTTGCGGAAGGCGGTGATAATTTAGATAGCGATATTGAGGATGGCATGGAAGATGCTGCAAATTCACAGCAAATTGATGATGTCGATAATGATATAGATGTAGATGAAGCTAACATTGAATCCGATGCAATTGAAGAAGCGCCAAATGATTTAGATTCTGAAGCAAGTGAGGATTATACACATGCGGATTTGGACGATGAGGTGCCTGAAATTGATGATGACCTTGAAGTTGAGCAAGTAAATCCTGGTATTGATGAAGAAGGCTTCTCTGAAGATGAAAGTGTTGAAAGTGCAGATATACCTAATTTTATAGGTGAGACCGATGATGCAGATATTCCAAGCGGCATAGAAATGATTGCTGGTGATGATGTTGAAGAACAAGAATATAAAGAGCAGGCTGAAAGCAACAATATTGCCGAGTCTGATATGGATGAAGGTGGTGAAGTTAACGTTGGTGTTGTTGAGGCGGACGATATTCAATTAGAGGATTCCATTCAAAGTGAACAAGAGGGTAATAATGATTTGGAAGTGCCAGAAGGCATTGAAATGGTCGATGAAGAAGAGCCTGTTGAGGAGAAGGAAAGTGATGAAAATGTTGCAGGAATAAATTCATTAGAATTTGTTTCTGAAAAAGATGAAGTTGAGCCAGAGGAGGATGAAATTGAACAGGAATTAGTTCAAGATGAAGCTGAGTCAGAGTCCAGTGAAGAATTAGATGATCTCCCTCCTCCGTTAACACTGGATGATGTTCCTGAAATTGATATTGAAGATGAGCCTATTGAAGAAGAGGATAAGGCTGAAGCAGGTGATGAATTGCCGGACCTTCCTTCTCCATTAACATTAGATGATGTTCCTGAAATTGATATAGAAGAAGTGCCAGTTGAAGCAGATGATAGTGAAAGTGAGGAGCTACCAGATCTTCCTCCGCCGTTAACATTAGATGATGTTCCTGAAGTTGAGATAGAAGAAGTGCCAGTTGAAGCAGGTGATAGTGAAAGTGAGGAACTACCAGACCTTCCTCCTCCATTAACATTAGATGATGTTCCTGAAATTGAGATAGAGGAAGCGCCAGTTCAGGACGAGGCTGAGTCAGGTGAAGAGTTGCCAGATCTTCCATCTCCTCAAGATGCTAACGACGATTCACTTGATATTGATACGGAAAGCATTCCAGAAGATTTTGATCCAACAGTCGAGATGGAGATAGAAGAATTAGATATAGATACATCATCTGATGATGCTGTAAACTACGAAGAAGACGTAGAAGATATATCAGAAGAAGAAGGTGGTGATGACGGAGAAGACTATGACAATGATAAGTAATTATTAGTTGTTTTGTTTGTTCTCAAGTTAGTTATATACTTACATTCCTTAATGCTTTAGTATTAAATCACTATAATTTATTTCATAAGACTTTTATGCATTTTTTCTTGGTGCTTTCTTTAATATCTATTTTGTTAACTCTAACTGGCTGCGGTTCTAGTTCTTATAACGATAGTGCTCTGTTGGAGAGGCTTGAAAAAAGATTGCCCAAATATCAGTATTCGCAGAGTAAGCAAAGCTATCAAGTGCCAAGGTATGAGTATTCTGAGGATTTGCCTGTTTACCCATCGCCTTCTAATGGAAATAATCCTTATCAGGGGAAAATATACCCAACTTATGACAGTGAAGCGGATAATCCAGTGTACCCACCTGCACACTATGCGCAGCCATCAGAGCCCGTTTACCAGTATCCAACTTATGACCCCGCTGCCGACAATCCTTATCATAATGGGCAGGTATATGATGATTTTAGTGATAGGGTTTATCAAGACTTTTATCCTGTTTATGATGAAACTGCGGATAATCCAAGTTACCCAACGCCTTATTACCAAGAGCAATATAACACTCATACCCCACCAAAATATTCATACCCGAATTATGATCCAGACGCCGATAACCCAGTTGCACCATCTGCGCCGGATAATAGCTTATTCAAGCAGCCAATGTTTGATGTGCCAATGTTCGAAAATTAAACGAGTTTATTAAGATTTATTAGGGATGATTGTGGTTACGTGACCCATCTTACGCCCTTCACGAGTTTCATTCTTTCCATATAGATGTATTTTGGCATTTGGATCTTCGATATACTTATTCCAAAGAGTTACTTCCGTACCGATAAGGTTTTTCATGATTGAGTTACTATGAGCGTCTGTGTTTCCTAGTGGAAGGCCGCAAACTGCCCGAATTAATTGCTCGAATTGATTTGTGATGCTTGCGTCAATTGACCAGTGCCCAGAGTTATGCGGTCTTGGTGCAATTTCATTAATTAATATTTCATCATCATTAGTTAAAAACATTTCTATAGCTAAGATTCCTATAAGTTCAAGTTCCCCTGCCATCTTAACAGCTATTGATTCTGCATTTTTAGCTATTGAGCTTTTAATTTTAGCAGGTGCAATGGTTTCGTCTAATATGCCATTTTTATGTACGTTCTCTACAGGGGGGTAGCATTTAGTTTTGCCATCCTCAGTGCGGGCGACTATTACCGATACTTCTTTGTCAAAATCTACAACTCCTTCTAGAACTCCTAAGTCGCCTTGAAACTCATTCCATAGTTCTTTTAAGTCGGTTTCATTTTTTACTTTGAATTGTCCTTTGCCATCATAACCTTCTTCAGCGGTTTTTAAAATGCAATCGCTTTTGAGTTCTTTAAAGGCTGCTTCCAACTCTTCGTAGCTTCTAACTTCTTTGTAAGGTGCTGTAGGGATGCCTATTGAATTGATGTAATCCTTTTCCCTTAGGCGGTTTTGTGAGACGTGCAACACTTTCCAACCGGGCCTTACGAGTGATAGGTCTTCCAAAATCTGCACACTTTTATATGGTATGTTCTCAAATTCAAATGTTATTACATCAACATTTTTTGCAAATGTGTACAAAGCCTCTTTGTCTGAGTAGTCTGATATGGTAGTTTTAAGAGCTACGTGCGATGCGGGGCTATTTTTCTGGTCAGTAAATATATGTACTTTATAGCCTAGATTAGCTGCAGCAAGTGCAGACATTCGGCCTAATTGACCGCCTCCAATTATACCTATAGTCGAGCCGGGAGTTATTACTTTCATTTTATGAAGGATCTTCTTGAATTGAGTTTGTCTGGTTCTTGCGATATTTTATCAGCGCTTCTTTGATTTCATTATCATTTGATGCGATAACAGAGGCTGCTAAAATTGCTGCATTTTTTGCGCCAGCCTCACCAATTGCTAATGTTCCTACGGGTACTCCCGCTGGCATTTGTACAATTGATAAAAGACTGTCCATGCCTTTCAATGCGTTGCTTTTTACAGGTACTCCAAAGACCGGCAAGTGTGTCATTGAAGCGGTCATTCCAGGTAAGTGTGCAGCGCCACCTGCACCAGCGATTATTACTTTTATTCCTCTATCGTCCGCTTCATGGGCGTAGTTATAAAGGCGGTCGGGGGTTCTGTGTGCAGAAACAATTTTGCTTTCGTGCGGTATAGCAAGTTCAGTTAATATTTCGCTCGCGTGTTTCATGGTATCCCAGTCTGACTGACTACCCATGATTATGCCTACTAGGGGGTTATTAATTGTCATGGTAAAAAGCTTATTAATTATAAATTTAATAGCGTTAGATTATCTAATAATATATGGATATAAGCAAGATATTTATGCGATTATGTCATCACATAGAAATTCTTGTAAGAAAGATATCCTGTCTTTTAACCAAAGTTTACGACGTTTCATTCGTTGAACTAGTATCTGATCAAATTGTGACTCATTAGTAATAGCCTCAATTTTAGTATTTAACTGATTATGTTCGTCCAGACACTCTTCTAGTTCTTTTCTGGCTTTTTCTTCTTCGCCCATTTTTTTCTAACCTTCAATTTTCAAACCAAAGAGTTAGAATCATAACATATTTTCAACTTAAATAAAACGTAAAACATGCATTTGGTGTATATTTTTTAACAATTTTCACTTATGAGTTTATAATGTTAATAATATTTTCAACATCTTTGTTAAGCTCTATGTCTGCGGCTCTAAGCTCATCAACTTTTTTCACTGCATGCATAACTGTAGTGTGATCTTTTCCACCAAATTTGCGACCGATTTCAGAAAGGCTTCTGATAGTAAGTTGCTTACATAAATACATAGCTATTTGACGAGGCCTTGCAATGCATCGAGCTCTTTTTGCCGAAGACATGTCTGATAATTTAATATCGAAGTATTTAGCTACTTTCTTTTGTATTTCGATTATTGTAACTGTTTTTTCGTTAGAGCGTAGTAAGTCTGACAAAATCTCTTGAGTTGAAGACATTGTTACGGGCTTGTCCATCAAGTTTGAATGGGCTATTACCTTGTTAAGCGCGCCTTCTAACTCTCTTATATTTGAACTTATTTTGCTTGCTAGAAACTCTAGTACTTGTTCAGGGACATCGGCTTTTTGTATATTGTTAACTTTTGATTTTAATATGCCAAGTCTTAGCTCGAAGTCAGTTGATTTTACATCAGCTACCATTCCCCAGCCTAGGCGTGATTTAACTCTGTCTTTCATTCCATCTAGGTCAGATGGTGATCTATCTCCTGAAATGATTATTTGCTTGTTCATATCAAGAAGAGCATTAACTGTATGGAAGAATTCTTCTTGAGTGCTTTCTTTACCACAAATGAATTGTACATCGTCAATCATAAGAACATCAACGCCACGGAATATCTCTTTAAAAGACATTATATCATTTTCACGTAGAGATTTTACGAATTGGTACATGAATTTTTCAGCAGATAAATATAGAACCTTACGTTCAGGTTGGTTTTTTTGAATATCTAGTGCTATTGCGTGCATCAAGTGAGTTTTTCCAAGTCCTACGCCACCGTGTAAGAATAGTGGGTTATTTCCGGGTACAACTTCATTATTTTCAGAGATGGACTTTGCAGCCATAAAGGCAAGTTTGTTTGAATTACCAACAACATAATTCTCGAAAGTAAACCTGCGGTCAAGTGGTGAAGATATGCTTTTGCTAGTTTTTACAAGCCCTATAACACCTACATTTTGTCCTGTAACGTCTATGCCTGATGTAATTACATTATTTTTAGCGTTTATTGACGTAACATTACGTTTTTTATTAATTATTATATCAACAGAGTAAATATTAGCCTTTTGCTTGCGGCATAATTCTTTAATTTTGCCTAGGTAGTTATTGATTATCCACTCGCGGATAAATCTTGTGGGTGCCTCAAGAACCAGTTCACTGCCTTTTACATCAACGAACTTTAGGTGCGAAAACCAACTTTTATACGTAGCGTTGCCGAATTCTTTTCTTAATTGCTCAGTTACTATTTCCCAACTAGAATTAAAGTCTACTTCGTTCTTTTTATTAATTGCAGATTGCATATTATCTTTGCTCCCATGGAAGATTATATTTTTTCCAACCGTTCTTATTACCTCTTTGCCCGTTCTCATCTAAGTCACCTTCAAAGCCTCCTAAAATATTGTAGCATTGGTTGTATCCATTTTTAGTCATTTCTACGGCAGCGTCAAAAGAGCGACCACCTGTTTTGCAAAGGAAAAAAATCGGTGAATCTTTTCCTATTTTATTTTGCCCTTCAACTTGAGTTAAAAATTTATTGTTTACTTCCATTGAAGGAAAAACACGCCAGGGAACGAAAATTGCCTGTTTTGATATAGAGCTTAAATTTGGTGTCCCTACCAATGTCCATTCAGGAGCGGTCCTAACATCAACTAGTATAGCGCTAAAATCTTCTTTAAGCGTATTCCAAGCTATATCAGGTTCTACTTCTCCTGCGCAACCTTTTGCATCTCTTGATTTAATTTGCGTAGACGTAGGTTTAGGGTTTCCCATAAGTTAATCCTATGTTATATATCAGTTTTTATTTGTTTGATTGAATCTAACTGATTCCCTATGCGTATTCCTCTTAACTCCTATTTATCCACAAAAATTGCTTGCGAGTAAACTACTTTTTTTCATTTTTTTTGAAATAAAGTTATTGACAGAATTAAAAGCTAATATATGTCTTGGGGTTAATAAAAATAATTTTTTTTTATTAAATTTTGACCTTAAAACGCAGTTAATAACTTAATAAAAAATACCACTTATAATTGAACAAAAGTGAGTTCAGAGCTATGGAAAGTAGAGACGAAAAATTAAAACGTTTACTCTATCAGAGTATACATAGAGGATGCAAAGAAACAGATGCATTGTTAGGAAAATTTGCTAGAAAATATCTTAATAATTTTGATAATGATGAAATTAAATTATATGAAGAATTCATATCGGAGGATGATTGGGATATTTATGCATGGATAACCGGTACTAAGGAATTTCCAAAAGAGCATGAGAATAAAGTAACTAAAATGATAAGAGAATTTGATTTTGTTAAGGGCGAATAGTTATATTCCGCAGTCTACTGAAACAAAATGAAACCCATATGATGTTACTACTATAGGTGACATTATTAAAGCGTATATTGCTAACTTTAATAATGAAATGAATAGTTTCTTACCTTTGAATTTCTCTTTTGAGAACTGTGCTTTTTTTAGGAAAAAATATGTTATAGCAAAAACTATGGGTGGAAATATTGTTCCTACAGCTACTATTCCTACCTCAAAGCAAACGGCGTAATCATACCAGATAATCATACAAGTTATGTGAAATATAATACAAACTACTGTTAAGGGTGTTATGAACTTTTGTTTTATGAAAGCGGTAAGAGCTGCAATAACTATCGGTAAGTAAGAGGTCAGGCTTACTAGTGATACCATGAATGGAATATATATTAATTCTTTTGCCATATTTGCCTCGGTTTTTTGATAGTTTACCATTAATGTTGTATTGTAAAATGTTGATATTTTATTTATAAGCATTTCTATGAAAATAAATATAAAAAATACATCCAATAATACAATATTGTCTTCACTGCCAGAAGGTGCGGAATCTATTGTGTTATCGCAAATGATGAATGATTGTGGTGATGGTATTTTATATATTGCAAGGGATGATAAGCGGATGGAGCATGTATCCTCTGCGCTTAGTTACTTTGCACCTGACATTAACATAATAAAAATACCTGCGTGGGATTGCTTGCCATATGACAGGGTTTCTCCCACTATTCACACTGCTAACCAGCGTACTGAAGCTCTTTGTGAATTAACTACTCTTAAAAGTAAGAAGAACTCAATTGTCATTACAACGGTTAATTCGGTTATTCAAAGAATTCCTCCTAAGAAGGTCTTGTCTGAATTAACTTTTACAGCAAAGCCCGGTGATAAGATTGAACGTGAAGAATTGATAAAACACCTTATTAGAAGTGGTTATGTTCGATCGCCAAATGCTAATGAGGCCGGAGAGTTCGCTGTGCGTGGCAGTATTGTAGATATATTGCCAAGTGGTAGTGAAGAAGGAATAAGGCTGGATTTCTTTGGTGAAGATCTGGAAACTATAAGAAGTTTTGATCCGCTAACTCAAATTAGCGGTAAGAAAAGAAAGAGCATAAGGTTAATGCCTGCATCTGAGGTTATTATAGATGATGGCTCGATTCGTACATTCCGAGATTCATATAGGAAATTATTTGGTACAACCGCAGGTGATGATCCTTTATATGATGCCATATCCGATGGTAGGCATTATGCAGGGATGGAGCATTGGATGCCTTTGTTTTATGATGAGGTTGAAACTTTGTTCGATTACCTATCAGGCTCGGCTGTTGTTTTTGACCATCTTGTTCAAGAGGCGGAAGATGAGCGTTACGAGCTTATATCGGACTATTATGACGCCAGGAAAACATCCCAGAAAAATAAATTTGGTGAAGGAAGCAGTTATCACCCTATCCCAGCTGATTATTTATATCTGGATAAAGAAGAGTTTGAAAGCAGGTTATCAAACCATAAGGTTATTAAGGTTAATCAATTCAAGGTTCCTGAAAGTGATGATGTTCAGCAAATGCCTTTCAAGGCGGTTGATAATTTTTCAGTTCTATCGAAAACAAGGAATATTAATACATTTGAACTCATGAAGGATTATTTTTATGGTTCGAATGATAACTCTAATTTTAATAAGTCCCCTACCCGTCTAAAGAAGAAAAAGATAGTTACATGTTTTTCACAAGGCTCTTTAGAGCGTATGAAGAATATGCTTAAAGAACATGATTTCCATGTGGTCACCATGGAAAAATGGGCGGATATAAAAAATGTAAAAGGTAAGTCTATTGGCCTTACTATTTTGGATATTGAGAAAGGTTTTGAGTCAGATGAGTTTATTTTAATAAGTGAACCTGACTTGCTTGGTGAGCGTATGGGGAGCAGACGTGCTACGCGTAAAAAATCTGAGGAATATATAACTGAAGCATCAAGTATATCCGAAGGTGAACTTGTTGTTCATAAAGAGCATGGCCTAGGTAGATTTGAAGTTTTAGAAACAATTGTTGTATCAGGTGAAAAACATGATTGCTTAAGAGTTATATATTATGGTGGGGATAAGCTGTATGTTCCTGTGGAGAACATTGATTGCTTAACCAGATATGGCTCTGACTCTGAGACTGTTCAGCTTGATAAATTAGGTGGAACAGCTTGGCAGGCAAGAAAAGCCAAAATGAAGAATCGTATCAAGTTAATTGCTGATGACTTGATAAAAGTAGCTGCACAAAGGGAGTTGAAAACTGCCCCTTATATGACTCCTATGGAAGGTGCTTATGATGAGTTTTGTGCCCGCTTTCCATATAGTGAAACTGAAGATCAGCTTCGTTGTATTGAAGATGTTGCAAAAGACTTAGCTTCGGGCAAGCCAATGGATAGGTTGATATGTGGGGATGTTGGTTTTGGAAAAACTGAAGTAGCATTGCGTGCCGCTTTTATAGCAGCTAGTGATGATGACCATAAACAGGTTGCGATTATTGCGCCTACGACATTACTGTGCAGGCAGCATGCCAAAACATTTAAAGAGCGTTTTGCAGGTTTTCCATTTGAAGTTAAGGATTTATCACGTTTAACCGTTGCTAAGGAAGCAAAGGAAACTAAAAAGGGGCTGGCTGAGGGTAAAGTTGATATAGTAGTTGGCACGCATACTTTAATATCTAAAAATATTAAATTTAAGAACCTTGGGCTTGTTATAATTGACGAGGAGCAACAATTTGGTGTTGTGCAAAAAGAGAGGTTTAAGCAGCTTCGTTCGGATATACACATATTGTCACTTTCTGCCACGCCGATTCCACGAACTTTACAGATGTCATTATCCGGCATAAAAGATTTGAGTATTATTGCAACTCCTCCAGTAGACAGGCTTGCGATAAGAAGCTTTACTATGCCTTATGATCCTGTGGTTATCAGGAATGCGATATTAAGAGAGCATTATAGAGGGGGCAGTACTTTCTTTGTGGTTCCGCGAATAAAAGATTTAGCCAAAGTTGAAGAGCAACTTACTGATTTAGTTCCTGAGGTAAAAGTTGCAAAGGCACATGGTCAAATGACACCGGCTGAACTTGATAATACGATGAATGATTTTTATGATGGGAAGTATGATGTTTTACTTTCGACTAATATAATTGGCTCCGGTATTGACTTGCCTACAGCAAATACCATTATAATATATAAGGCTGATATGTTTGGTCTTTCTCAGTTATATCAAATGCGTGGACGTGTTGGTCGTAGTAAGACAAGGGCGTACGCTTACTTTACCATTCCTCAAAGGAGGATTCCTTCAAAAACAGCTCTTAAACGTTTGGAGGTAATACAAAATATTGATTCGTTGGGTGCTGGCTTTTCAGTTGCAAGTCATGATATGGATATTCGTGGTTTTGGTAATATGTTAGGTGATGAACAGTCTGGGAATGTAAAAGAAGTTGGTATTGAGCTTTATCAGGAAATGCTTAAAGAGGCTGTAGAAAATGCTAAAGCTGTAGCAAATCAGGAGCCTGAAAATGAAAGTTGGAGCCCTTCTATAAATCTTGGTATTTCAGTTCTGATACCAGACGATTATGTTCTGGATATTGAGTTGCGTTTAGGGCTGTATAAGCGAATAGCTAATATGTCTACTGAAGAAGATTTAGAAGAAATTGCTGTAGAGATGATAGATAGATTTGGAAGGTTGCCAGTAGAGGTCGAGAATCTTTTGGACGTTATGAAGATAAAGCAGCAATGTTTAAAAGCCGGAGTATCAAAAATTGATGCTGGCCCTAAGGGTATTATCCTATCTTTCCATAATAATAAGTTTAAAAACCCTGATGCTTTAATAGATTTTATTTCAAAGAATCCACTTAAAACAAAAATACGTGGTGACCAAAAGCTTGTCTTATTGCATCAATGGAAAAATTCTAAGGAAAGACTGCAAGGAACTAAGGAATCCCTAAATAAAATCGTACAACTTGCTGCATAGTTCTGTTTCTATGGAATGAATACAAATTATAAAATTCTAAGTTTTCAATTAATTGTATTAAATTATTATTTATTGACAGTGAAAAAAAATACTTTGTATAACTAATTGCTCTGTACAACATTTAGTTAAGGTTTTTGTATGTCAAAGAGTAAAAGGGGTTATGATACTACTGTAGGGCAAGGTTTAAATGAAAAATCGGATTCGATTGCTAGGAATCTTGTTTACTACATTGACCCACATGGAACGAGATACTCTTCATTTCCGATGTCTGAGTCATCAAAAAAAGGTTTAATTGAAAAAAGTCGTGATGTCATAAATTGGCTGGATGGTGAACTGGCTAGAAGGAGTGGTGATAGTAGTAGAAAAAGTGGCACCAATAACATAAAAGGGGAACAAAAAGTTTCATATACTTCATCATATACTCAAAAAGTTGTAAATAATGAAAAGAGGTCTGCCTCTATTAAGCGAAGGAAAGTTACTTTTGATGAAGGTGATATTGTTTCGGAAATGAAGCGTGTTCTTGAATTGCAAGGGCAGTTAGCAACTAAAGCCGCAGCTGTAGGCTATTATAAATCAGAAGATGCAAGTAAAGATATGGGGTATGTTAGCCGTGAATTGGAAGCTTTAGAAGCGATGCAATCTTTAAAAAGTGAAGCAGTTGTATATCAAAAACATTGTTTTGCCAAAAGTATTGTAGAAGAACGGAGACAAAACGGTGGGAAAAATCTACCCATTAAGAAGCGTAGATTTGTTGACTTAACTCAAGAGGAGCCAAATTTGGTAAGTGATGCTTATCAAGGGAGGTAAAGCAGTTTAAGATTGTTGAAAGTTTGATAAAATTATATCAACCAGTTTTGTTGCTATATCTATTTTTGACATTTTATCCCAGTTGTTTACGCAGGACTTTGAAATTAGACTTATTTGATTGCTGTCCTCTCCGAACACTCCGTTACTTACATTGTTTGCTACAATATAGTCGCAACCTTTTTTCTCTAGCTTAATTTTTGCGTTTTCAATTAGGTTTTCAGTTTCTGCAGCAAAGCCCACTACTATGGTGGGGCGCAAGTCATGGTTGCTGATTGTTTTTAATATGTCAGGTGTTTTAACAAATCTTATATCAAGATAATCGTCATTGGAGTTTTTCTTCATTTTTTGAGTATGTAGAATTTCAGGCTTCCAATCACAAACCGCAGCGGTGCTAATAAAAATATCAGCAGGCAGTGAGTCCTCTACCGCTTTTAGCATGTCATCAGCTGACTCTATGTTTTTTAACCTAACGTTATCAGGCGTGGGAATATTTACACTTCCACTAACTAGAGTTACTTTTACTCCTTGTTTAGCGAGTGCATAAGCTATCGCATGTCCTTGTTTACCTGACGAGTTGTTAGTTATATAACGAACAGGATCTATTTTTTCTTTAGTTGCCCCGCTTGTTACAATCGCTTTAAGCATCTTTTAGAAATTCCTCAACCGCATTAAAAATATATTTAGGTTCGGACATTCTCCCCTCACCTTCTTCACCGCATGCAAGATCACCACTATCAGGACCGATAAATTTAACGCCATCTTCAAGTAATAGATTAACATTCCGCTGTACAGCTTTGTTATTCCACATCATTATATTCATGGCTGGTGCTATCATGACATCTTTATCTGTGGCAAGTAGTACGGTGCTAGCCAAGTCATCTGCGATGCCATTTGCCATTTTTCCAATAATATCAGCACTTGCTGGAGCAATAAGAACTACATCGGCTTCACGGGATAGTCTAATATGTCCCATTTCTGTCTCGTCCTTTAAATCAAATACATCATCGTAAATTTTATTTTCACTTATGGATGCAACTGATAACGGTGTTACGAATTTTTTGGCACCTTGCGTGAGGATGCACCTGACATCGTATCCACTCTTCTTAAATGTCCTTATCAATTCTAACGATTTATACGCTGCAATACTGCCAGTAATTATCAAAAGTATTCTTTTGCTCATAATAAACTTGCGTCCTGATTAATTTTCAATAAAAATATAAGTTATTATAATATCCTTATTACAGTTTATATGCAATTTAGTAAAATTTTTATAATTATATTATTGTGGGCTAGTTCCGCTGATGCAGAGCAGGTAGCACATTTTGAGAGTCTTTATATAAAAAACTCAAAGAATGATAAAGTTTCTTTTTCGGTTGAAGTTGCTGATACTCCTAAAGAGCATTTAAGAGGTTTGATGTTTAGAGAGTCTATGCCTGCTCATGAGGGAATGTTATTTACTTTTAAAAAGCCCAGAGTAGTTAATATTTGGATGAAAGATACATATATTCCTCTTGATATTCTGTATATTGATAAAAATGGTGTTATAAAAAAAATCGTTAAAAATGCCACACCTGGTTCATTAAAAACACTTTCATCTGACATTAGTGTTGTTGCTGTATTAGAAATAAATGCTATGATAACTGATAGTCATTATATTGAAGTAGATGATGTTGTGGTGCATCCTTTTTTTAATAATTTGAATATTACTAATGATATTACCAATTGATAATAAAAAACGTTTTTTTATATGGTCTATAATGGGCAAGTGTCTGTTAGCAGTCTTTATTCTTTTTGTGGTTTGGCTTTATGGCCTTAATAGTTTTGTTCGTCAGATACCAACTGGTGTTAATGATAATGAATCTAAAGCTGATGCAATTGTGATTCTTACTGGTGGAAGTCGTAGGTTTGAGGAGGGGTTGAAGTTATTATATAATGAAAATGCTGAAAAGTTGTTCGTATCAGGGGTTGGCGAGGATGTGACTTTGGCTAACATGCTTTTGTTATCAACGTATGTTCCTGTAAATATAGCTCATCTTGCAAAGAAAATTGAATTAGGATACGAAGCTAAAAATACCAAGGGTAACGCTGAAGAGGTCTATAATTGGATAAGGGAAAATAAAATAAGTAGTATCAGGTTGGTGACTGCAAATTATCATATGAAGCGCAGCATTATAGAGTTTGATAAAAAAATGCCTGATATTAAAATTATTCCTCATCCTGTTATGCCTGAGCAGTTCGTACTTGAAAAATGGTGGCAACGTAAGTCTATGAAGAAGCTGCTTATATCTGAGTATAATAAATATCTTGTAACTAAAATTGGACTTTCGGTTTAACTAAATGACAGCAATACGTTCTATAATCTTTAATATATACTTTCCTTTGTGGACGGTATTTTTGGCTATTATTTCTACTCCGTTTCATTTTGCGCCTCAGAGAATTGCTTCTAGAGTTGGGCATGTTTGGTCGACGGGAATAATGATAGGGCTGCGGTTTATATGTGGAATAAAATATGAGATATCTGGTAAGGAAAATTTACCGGAAGAGCCTTATGTTATAGCATGTAAGCATCAATCAGCGTGGGATACGGCAATTTTTTTGAAACTTATTGATGGCCCAGCTTATATTTTGAAAAAGTCGTTAATGAGCTATCCTTTTTTTGGCAGGTATTTAAAAACAATGTGTATGATACCAGTTGATAGAGATGGTGGTTCCGCTGCATTAAAACAATTGCAAAAGGATGTTAATGACAGGCTTGAAAAAAAGCGTTGTGTGGTAATATTTCCTGAAGGAACTCGAACATCTCCGGGTGAAAGAGTTAAGTATCAGCCAGGCATTGCATTGATATATAAAGATTTACCAAAAGATGTGCCTGTTGTTCCTGTGGCTCTTAATTCAGGTTGCTTTTGGGGGCGTAATTCATTTTTAAAGACACCAGGCACTATTCAAATGCATTATCTGAAGCCTATCTATCCAGGATTGAACAGGAAAGAGTTTATCAAGCAGCTTGAAGATTCAATTGAAACTAAATCTACGGATTTAATCGCCGGATAGCTTTATTAGGTATTTTTTGACCTTTTTATTTGTCCAATCAATTTCACCTAAAATACGGGCTACTTCATCTCCATCTTTGTTTATTATCAAAGTTGTAGGAAGTGCCATTAATTTAAGTTTTTTAAAAGAGCTGCCCTTTTTATCCAGATAAGTTTTTAAGTTCTTTATTTTATGTTCTTTGTAGAATTCATCTACGACTTTTATTCCCTTATAGTCTATTGAAATGGGAAGTAATTCTACGTTAAAACCAGATAACATTTTTTTAAGTTTAGATAAGGCCGGCATTTCCTTTACGCATGGTTTGCACCATGTAGCCCAAAAATTAACTAAAACGACTTTACCCTTGTAGTCATTTAAGCTATGAATATTCTTGTTTCCGTCAATGAATTGGAAGTCATCAATAGGTATGGCTGCTTTATGCTCAAAATCCTCTATTGTTTTTGCGTAAGATTTTGTTGTTGATAGAACGATGAATATTAATAAAATAATTTTTTTGTACATGAGTTTACACTAAACAATAATTAGATATTTAATAAAGATTACATTATAGTATATAAAAATCTGTAGGGCAAAGAATATGATAAAATCCGGTGCGAATGCAAATCCATTGTGGGGAGGGCATTTTGATAATGGTCCATCTGAGATTATGGAGAAAATTAACCAGTCAATTAGTTTCGACCAAAACTTATATGAATATGATATTGCAGGTTCAATAGCCCATTGTGAAATGCTGGTTAAGAAGAAAATAATTACTCCCAAGGAAGGTAAGCAAATAATTAACGGGTTAAAGCAAGTTAAAAAAGAGATATTCAGGGGAAAATTCCAGTTTAAAACTGAGCTTGAAGATATTCATATGAATATAGAATCCCGCCTTCATGATATAATAGGTGATGTTGCGGGGAAGCTTCATACGGCTCGTTCTCGTAATGACCAGGTGGCAACAGATTTTAGGCTTTACGTTCGTGATGCTTTGGATGCGACCGATGCCTCTTTAAAGGAGTTGCAGAAAATTCTGGTAAATAGAGCCGATGAGCATTTTGATACTATAATGCCGGGATTTACTCACTTACAGACCGCGCAGCCTGTTACTTTAGGCCACCATCTAATGGCATATGTTGAGATGATTGGAAGAGATAGAGGGCGTGTAAAAGATGCAAGAGAAAGAATGAACGAGTGTCCATTGGGCTCTGCTGCTCTTGCTGGCACCTCCTTCCCTATTGATAGAAGCTTAACAGCCAAAGAACTTGGTTTTAGTGGCGCTACAGCTAATTCTATTGATTCTGTTTCTGATAGGGATTTCGCTATTGAATTTTTAAGCGTTGCTTCAATTATTTCTATGCATCTATCTAGGCTTGCTGAGGAAATTGTTATATGGTCTAGTTCTGACTTTGACTTTATTAAACTTTCAGATTCATTCACGTCTGGTAGTTCTATAATGCCACAAAAGAGGAATCCTGATGCGGCAGAGCTTGTCAGGGCTAAAAGTGGTAGGATATATGGTTCTTTGTTTGGTCTTTTAACGGTAATGAAAGGGCTTTCATTGACATATAGCAAAGATATGCAAGAGGATAAAGAGCCGGTTTTTGATGCCGTCGAGAATCTAGGTCTTTGTATTAGTGCTATGACAGGTATGATAAAGGATATGAATGTTAACAAGTCCAAGATGAAAGAGGCTGCTGGTCGTGGCTATTCAACGGCTACTGACCTTGCAGATTGGCTTGTACAAAATTTAGGAATTCCATTTAGAAAATGCCATTCTATTTCAGGAAAAATAGTAAAATTAGCAGAAGAGCGTGGTTGTAAGTTAGAGGATATATCGCTTGCTGATATGCAAAAAATAGAACCTAAAATTACTAAAAGCATATTAAGTGTTTTGAGTGTTGATAATTCTGTGAAAAGTCGTAAGAGTTTTGGAGGGACTTCTCCAGTGAATGTTGAAAAGGCTATTAAAGAGGCGAAAAAAAAGTATGAATTATAAAAAATTATTAGCAATATTTTTGATTGGTTTTGCAGTTTGTTCGTGCGGAATAAAAGGTGATTTGTATTTACCTGATGAAAAGCAGGAAAAATCTAAGTAAGAGGCAGTTTTGGCTAAAGAGAAAAAAGAAGATTATAAGGTACTAGCTTTAAAATATAGACCAGACAATTTTGATGACTTAATTGGTCAGGAAGTTCTGGTAAGGACTATTACCAACGCTATTGAAACTAACCGCATAGCGAATGCTTTCCTGTTAACCGGTATCAGAGGGGTTGGTAAGACTACGACAGCTCGTATTGTTTCCAGAGTTTTAAATTGTATTGGTAAAGATGGTAATGGTGGCCCTACTGCGAAACCGTGTGGCGAATGCGTAAATTGTGTTGAGATAAAAGAGGACAGGCACCCTGATGTTCTGGAGATGGATGCTGCAAGTCATACGGGCGTTGATGATATTCGTGAGATAATTGATAATTCGCGTTATTTGCCAACGACAGCTCGTTATAAGATATATATTATTGATGAGGTTCATATGTTGTCAAAAAATGCATTTAATGCATTGCTGAAAACATTGGAAGAACCTCCTAGCCATGTGAAATTTATATTTGCAACAACTGAGATACGTAAGATACCTGTTACTATTTTGTCTAGATGTCAGCGTTTTGACTTAAGAAGAATTGATAATGAAATACTTGTTCCGTTCTTGCAGAAGGTGTCGGAAAAAGAAGGTGCTGATGTAGAAAAAGAAGCTATTGAGATGATTTCGCATGCATCTGAAGGT
>Ga0213866_10000410_pt1 | contig 34806 bp, 39 predicted proteins | sample PICome_11_FD_160079 | JGI IMG/M metagenome (GOLD analysis project Ga0213866, IMG submission 160079) | Coastal seawater microbial communities near Pivers Island, North Carolina, United States - PICO284 | ecosystem: Environmental > Aquatic > Marine > Coastal | place: USA: North Carolina... | reverse complement strand
ACGCTTTTTTTTGATGTTTTCATTATACAAAAAAAGTTTATTGAAACCAGTTTCAATAAACTTTAACGTAGCCTTTTGTTTATAAAGAATTCAAAGAGTTTTACCAACTATTTTTGACCATTAAACCGCAAAAATAAAACAGAAAAGCCTTTCCGTACGTATGTATAGAAAGGCTTTTTTTATGTTTTAATGCTTCTTTTACAATGACAAATCAAAGTTATTCACAGCGTCAGAGATTTCATAGCCCAAACGCAAACCTTCGGTACAATCCATGCGTAAATGTACACCTAGTGGAATTCTTGAAAAACCATTTTCGGCTGCCATTTCTGTAAATGTGGAATAACCTCTTGGATTGCCTCTAAATTCAGTTCTGCCTTCGTGCGTACGATCGATAAAGTCGATATTATTTCCAAAATGATGAATGAAAATTCCCGCCGCCGCAGATGCAAACGTAGAATGCCCCGATGGATAACTTGGAAACGAAGGATTTGGCCAATAAATATATGGATATAAATTTGTTTGAAAAGTTGGATCGATAAACTCTTGAATGTACACGCTTGGACGCATCACCATATATTGATACTTGTCTGCCCAAGTAGAAACGGCGGCATCATTTAATGAAAAACCTAATTTTAACAACAAAACCAGCGCACTTTCATGATCTACATTGTATTGTTTTATCAATTGATTCGCAATCGAAATTTGTCTTCCTGGCGGACTCATCATCAATCCTTCTACATCATTTGACCAAAATTCGGCAATCCATAAATCTTCATTCTCAGTAGTTCTTGCTGTTTCACTTGCCGTATACACTTCGTTCATTGCGGTGTAAAACGCACTTGTTGTATCTTCACTATATGTCAACGGTGACGCAACTGTAGATGTTTCTGCGGAAGAAATGACAAATGTTCGCACGTAAGACCAATATGGAAATAATGCACGTTCGGCATTATCACTATATGTCCAAAATCCAATGCCTGTTGGCGGTTCATAAGAAGTCGGTTGTGGACTCAAAATTTGTGTTTCCGCTTCTGTATCTGTTTGACTGTACGCAATGATTTGTTGTGCTACATAATTTCCCCAATCTTTTGAATTTAAGATAACATCCACATTTACATTTTGAGAAAGTTCCGCTTCTTTTTCTTGACGTAGTATTGCGATTTCACTATCAACATTAGCTGGCACATTGTACATAAAATGATCAATTACAGTAGCATAGCAAGCATTCAAAGCAATTCCGACATTGATATTTGCTTCTCTTTGTGTAATATCAATATCAAGTTCGGCATATCTGTCTTTGTTGGAAGTATAGCCAACCATGTCAGCCACACAAACTTCATACGCGGCTAAGTGAATATATGCCAAAGCCCTTGTAGACGCATTTGGTCGCATACCCGTAGCGTAACGATCTAGTTTACACCAAAGCTGGTTCCAATCAAGAATCACTTTTGTGTTGATATCCAAAACTGTTTCAGTAGGCGTTTCTATGGTAAAATCAAGTTGTTCGTTGTCACAAGAATTCAACACAAACGTGGCAATTATCAGTAGAAATAGCGAGCGAAAAGATAATTTCATCAGTATACATTTTAAATAAAGTTTGAAATTAATTTATTTTTTAAAACTACACACATAAATTAGTGATAAATCAATCAGAAACTACAACGCATAAAAAAAACCTTCCCAAATTGGAAAGGTTTTTATATATGATTTAAAAGTGAAGAATTACTTCGACCACTCTTTGATAGAATCTTTATTCATTTTTACATAGTCATTATTTCCTGCTTTTTCAGCTAATGCCATTGATTCTTTCGCAATTTTAATAGCTTCTGCTTTTTGCCCCATTTTAGCATAAATTAAAGACTGTTGTCTCAAATACCAAAATCTTGGTGCATCTTTTGTCATGTCAATAGCTTTGTCTATCCACATTTTAGCTTTGTCCATCTCTTTTCCTTCTTCTAAGAAATATCTAGCCGCAGAAAAATAATCAGCCGCCGCAGGTCCATCCATTACTTTTTCAATACTTGCTGTTGTTTTTCTGTCCGTAGGAACTTTAAAAGGAACTACTACATACGTTTTATCCCAGCTAAATGCTAAATCAGCACCACTATTAGAAAGATTTTCAATTGCAATCGTGAACGATTCCGTTTTGTATGGCATTGAATTTACCGGAGCTACTGCTGTAGAAACCACTTTGGCATCATCCCAATTTTGTGGCGTTCCCCAATTTGAAGTATCGTTGTATAAAATAACTTCCCAAGTTTCTGCCGTAGGTTTTACAAAAATAGCATATTCTCCAGCTTTTACTAAAGTTCCGCCTATAGTCACATCATCAGTAAAAGAAATTTTTGTATTTGCATTCGCGCCAGCTCTCCATAATTGTCCAAAAGGAACCAACTCTCCAAATATTTTTCTTCCTTTCATCCCTGGTCTAGAGTACTCAACGGTAACTTCTGTTAAACCAACTGTCTGTGTTAACTTTGCACTAGGGCTCGGTTGTGGCGTTTCTATCTGTGCTTGAACACTGATTCCAGCTACCAAGAAACATGCTAAAAGTAATTTTTTCATCGTATTATTGTTTTTGATTTTTTAGTTTGACGAAGTTACATAGAAACCTTACGTGCAAATGTTAACAAATACTTAAAATAAGAAATAGTACTTTAGCTTTATAAAAAATACACAATGAAAAACTATATCGCAGAATTTTTAGGCACATTTACGATGGTTTTTTGTGGAACAGCCGCAATGGTTGTGAATGATATTACAGGTGTTATAACACATCCTGGAGTTGCCATCACTTGGGGATTAGTGGTCATGGGAATGATTTACGCTTTCGCAGAAATATCAGGCGCGCACTTCAATCCTGCTGTGACGATTGCGTTTTCGTATGCTAAAAAATTTCCTTGGAAAGAAGTTCCAAAATATATATTGGCGCAATGTTTAGGTGCTATTTGTGCAAGTTTACTCGTGTTGATGTTTTGGCCCGAAAACGAAACATTAGGTGCCACCATTCCAACGATTGTAGTTTGGAAAGCATTTATTCTTGAATTTTTACTCACTTTTTTCTTAATGTTGGTCATTATAAATGTATCCACAGGAAGCAAAGAAACTGGCACCATGGCAGGAATCGCTATTGGTGGAATTGTATTATTGGAAGCCATGTTTGCAGGTCCCATGACGAAAGCGTCCATGAATCCAGCGCGTTCTTTAGGTCCGGCATTGGTTTCTGGAAACCTTACTGAATTATGGTTATATATTGCCGCGCCAATCTTAGGTGCACTTGTCGCTGTTGTAAGTTGTAGGCTTGTAAAAGACAAAAACTGCTGTAATACTGACTGTTAACTAACCAAATCATCTATTTCTGAGTAAATAACTCTTTTCTGCATTTTTGTTAAGATAAATTTAACAGCAAAACACTTATTTTGTTTAATTATAAATTCAAAAAGTTAAACAATATTTCGTACCTTTATCCTGTTTAAAAATTAACATCATGGCAAAGAAAAAAAATATAACTCCACTCTTCATAATTTCAGCATATATGGACTATGTTTTAGAGCATGGAGAACAACCTAAAAACGTGTATGCGTTTGCAAAAAACAATAATTTTGACGAAGCTAAATTCTATGAATTTTTCAGTTCATTTGAAGCATTAGAAGAAGCTGTTTTTTCTACATTTGGAACAAATACCATAGAACTTTTATCAAATAGTGAAGAATTTGAAACATTTGATGCTCGCAACAAATTATTAAGCTTTTACTACACCTTTTTTGAACAATTGACAGCCAACAGAAGTTATGTTGTTCACAGTTTAACGGCTGATAAAAAACCATTACAATCTTTAAAAGTACTGAAAGAACTAAAGCATGTATTTACTGCTTTTGTTGAAAGTTTAGATTTAAAAACCCTCGATCTGAATCAAGAACGCTTGGAGCGTATTCAAAATAAAGCAATTAAAGAAACTGCTTGGATACAATTCGTATTGACCATGAAATTTTGGCTAGATGATACGTCCTCAAGTTTTGACAAAACAGATCAATACATCGAAAAATCAGTAAACGCAAGTTTCGATCTTATCGATAATACACCACTCAAAAGCATCATAGATTTTGGGAAATTCATATTCAAAGAAAAATTAGACATCAGATCTTAATGAAGACCATTGACAAAATTCCAATTACCAAAATCCAGCGTGCTGGAAAACTAGTGACAACAGGCGCAAAAGTCGGTGTCAACTATTTAAAATATTACGGTGACAAACTCATCAATTCGGAAGAAAAAGCAAAAGAACGACTCAATGAGTCCAATGCAGAAGATATTTATGATGGCTTAAAAAGCTTAAAAGGAAGTGCTTTAAAAGTAGCGCAAATGTTAAGCATGGAAAAGAACATTTTACCGCGTGCGTATGTGGAAAAATTTTCCTTATCACAATTCTCTGTGCCACCATTATCGCCTCCATTAGTCATCAAAACATTTAAAAAATATTTTGGCAAACATCCAAGTGAGATTTTTGATACTTTCAATTCCACTTCGTTAAACGCCGCGAGTATAGGTCAAGTACATATTGCCGAAAAAGACGGGAAGAAACTTGCTGTGAAAATCCAATATCCGGGAGTTGCTCAAAGCATCTCCTCAGACTTGGCGCTTGTAAAACCTATTGCGATGCGAATGTTTAACATAACAGGAAAAGGCTCTGATAAATATTTCAGAGAAGTAGAAGAAAAACTCACCGAAGAAACCAATTACTTACTTGAAATTAAGCAAAGTAAAGAAGTTTCAGAAGCGTGCAAACACTTGCCTAATATGTTGTTTCCAACGTATTATGATTCGCTCTCTTCAGAGCGAATCATAACGATGGACTGGATGAAAGGAGAACATCTTTCTGAGTTTACCGCTAAAAATACCGATCAAGAAAAATCGAATCTTTTAGGACAAACACTTTGGGATTTTTACATGTTTCAAATTCACGTGTTCCGAAAAGTGCATGCCGATCCGCATCCTGGAAACTTTTTAGTTTCTGAAGATCATCAATTAGTTGCGCTCGATTTTGGTTGTATGAAAGCAATTCCAGAAGATTTTTATATTCCTTATTTTGAATTGGCAGATAAGAAAACGTTGGACAATCCTGAATTATTTGCGAAGAAATTATACGAATTAGAGATTCTTCGAGAAGATGATACGAAAGAAGAAATTGACTTTTTTACCGATATGTTTCATGAACTATTAGGATTATTTACGACACCTTTCAATTCAGAAGTATTTGACTTTTCGGATAAGGAATTCTTCGGAAAAATTGCAGATATCGGCGAACGCTATGCAAAAAATACGCAATTGCGAAGCATGAACGCCAATAGAGGTTCCAAACATTTCATTTACATGAACAGAACATTTTTTGGTTTGTACAATTTATTACACGATTTAAAAGCGAAAGACGTCAAAATCAACAATTATATACAGTTTTAATGGCAACAATTACGCGTGATGATATTGATAATATGGACAAATTATACCGCATCAACTTAATCAATAGTTGTTCGGGTTACAAATCTGCCAATCTCATCGGTACGCAATCGGAAAACGGTCAAACCAATGTCGCTGTATTTAGTTCTGTAACGCATTTAGGATCCAATCCGCCATTACTAGGTTTCATCACGCGACCAGCAGTTGTTCCAAGAGATACGTACGAAAACATTCGAAAAACGGGCGTGTTTACAATCAATCACATTCATCAAAATATAACAAAAGATGCACATCATACATCTGCGAAATATCCAAAAAATGTTTCTGAATTTGATCAAACGAACTTAGAAACCGAATACAAAGATCATTTTGCTGCACCTTTTGTAAAAGGTTGTCATGTGCAAGTTGGAATGCGTTATGTGAATGAATACATCATTGAAGAAAATGATACCATTCTCATTATTGGTTCCATTGAACAATTGCACATCAACGACGAACTTTTAGAAACAGATGGTTTTATCAATCTTGCGAAAGCAAAAACCGCCACTATAAATGGACTTGATGCGTATGCGATACCGCAACAACACACGCGCTATCCGTACCAACGTCCCAAACAAATTTAGACAATGCGAATTCTACTTACAGGCGCAACCGGATATATCGGAAAAAGACTCATTCCAATTTTATTGGAACTAGAACATACTTTAGTTTGCTGTGTAAGAGATAAACAACGAGTTCCAGAAGAAATTGCAAATCATGAGCATATTGAATTAATTGAAGTTGATTTTTTAAATCCTGAAAGTTTACAAAAAATTCCGACCGACATTGATATTGCGTATTATCTAATTCATTCGATGTCGTCTTCGTCAAAGTTTGAAGAAATGGAACAAGATTGTGCCATAAATTTTAAAACGCGTATTGAAAAAACGAATGTACAACAAGTGCTGTATTTAAGTGGAATTGTAAATGATTCCCAATTATCAAAACACTTACAATCGCGAAAAAATGTAGAAAACGTATTAGCATCAAACATTTATGCGTTAACTACTTTTAGAGCAGGAATTATTGTGGGAAGCGGAAGTGCTTCGTTTGAAATCATTCGAGATTTAACAGAGAAATTACCTTTGATGATTGCGCCAAAATGGATTAAAACGAAATCGCAACCTATTGCTATTAGAAATGTATTGGAATACTTGTCAAAAGCTATTGGAAACGAAAAAGTATACAACAAATCGTATGACATTTTTGGTCCAAGTGTGATGACGTACAAAGAAATGATGTTGCAATTTGCAGAAGTTCGAAAACTGAAAAGAACTATCATTTCTGTGCCCGTAATGACACCAAAATTATCGTCGTATTGGTTGTATTTTATCACGACAACTTCGTATAAACTTGCGGTTAATTTGGTAGATAGTATGAAAGTGGAAGTTATCGGGAAAGCAAGTGACATCAACGAAATCCTTGATATTGAACCTATTTCATATAAAAACGCTGTCAAACTTGCGTTTAAAAAAATTGAGCAAAATGGTGTGATTTCCAGTTGGAAAGATTCACTAATCAGTGGACTTTTTCGGGAAAAAATATCACGCTATATCAAAGTTCCTGAATACGGATGTTTTAAAGATATCAAAACCCGAAAAGTGATTGATGAAGCACAAACACTTGACAAAATTTGGGCAATTGGCGGACAAACAGGTTGGTATTATGCAACCTTTTTGTGGAAAATTCGTGGGTATTTAGACAAACTTTTTGGTGGTATCGGATTGCGTCGTGGACGCACACATCCCACAAAATTAAATGCTGGCGATCCGCTAGATTTTTGGCGTGTTTTGTATGCCAATAAAGAAGAAAAACGATTGCTTCTTTTTGCAGAAATGCGCTTACCCGGTGAAGCTTGGTTAGAATTTAAGATTGAAAAAAACGTATTGCATCAACGTGCGGTATTCAGACCAAAAGGAATTTGGGGACGAATATATTGGTATTCCGTATTGCCGTTTCACGGTTTTATTTTTAAAGGAATGATAAATAAATTAGTAAAAAAAGATTAAAAAAATAGCATGAATTCTCAAAACAAAACAGAAATAAATGTAGTTCTTTTCAAGCGTGACTTGCGACTTCAAGATAATGAAGCAATTCATGCGGCACTGGCTTCTGAAAGAAAAACATTGCTGTTATTTGTCTTTGAAGATATTCTTTTAAATGATCCACATTACAGCGAACGCCATTGGAATTTTATCAAACAATCGTTGGTGGATTTGAATCATACATTGAAAGCGTACAATAGTAAAATCTTGATTGTTCAATCAAATGTAAACAGAGCAATTCAAATCATACAAGAAACTTATAAAGTCACGCATGTATATTCGCATCAAGAAACTGGAATTAGAGTTACGTATGATCGTGATAAAATGTTGAAACGCTTTTTAGCGAACAATATGATTACGTGGATTGAAAATGTAAATAACGGCGTTTTTAGAGGTTTGCAAGATCGTAAAAACTGGATTGAAGAATGGGAACATTTTATGAATCAACCTGTATTGCCTTTCAATCCTGCAAAAGGACAACTTTGCTCCGTAGAAGAAGTTGAAAAATTGGCTTCTTTTTTCCATATTCCAAACCTAGAAACTAATCCTGATTCGCTTTTTCAAAAAGGTGGCACTACGATGGCTTTAAAATATATGAAAACGTTTTTTCAAGATCGCGGAAAAAATTACACATTTCACATTTCAAAACCATTATTAGCGCGTCGTAGTTGCAGTCGATTATCGCCATATTTAGCTTGGGGAAATTTATCGGTGCGACAAGTTTTAAAAGAAGCACAACGAAATATTGATCAAAATATCCACAAAAAACAAATGGAAGCTTTTGGTTCACGTTTGCGCTGGCAAGCCCATTTTATTCAAAAGTTTGAAATGGAAGATGAAATGGAGTTTGTGAGCATCAATAAAGGCTATCGAAAGTTAAAAAAACAGGTCTCAGAACAATATATTGAAGCTTGGAAAAACGGTCAAACAGGCTATCCGCTTGTAGATGCTTGCATGCGTTGTTTGAAAGAAACTGGTTATTTGAATTTTAGAATGCGCGCCTTAGTTGTTTCCTTTTTTACACACAATTTATGGCAACCTTGGCAAAAAGCAACTATAATTTTATCTCGTTATTTTTTAGATTTTGAACCTGGTATTCACTTCCCACAAATTCAAATGCAAGCTGGCGAAACTGGTATTAATATGCTGCGCATGTACAATCCGACAAAGAATGGATTGGCGCACGATCCGGAAGGTGTTTTTATTAAAAAATGGGTGCCTGAATTGGCAAATTTAGACATTGCTTTTGTGCATGAACCTTCACGAATGACACCGATGGAACAGCAAATGACTGGTTTTATTTTGGACAAAAACTATCCAAAACCCATTGTAGATCTTCAAGAAACTAGAAAACGGGCAAGTGATATTTTATGGCACATGAAAGATGAAAATACCGTGATTGAAGAAAATTTTAGAATCTTGCGAAAGCACACATTAAGCAATAGAAAAAAAAGTTCGTAATGATTGTTAACACAACTTATACCGATAAAGAAGCAGCTAGATTGATAGACACACATTTGGGTGAATCGTTTCCAATTTTACAACGCATAAAGCTAAAAGGAATTGGCTCAAAGCGAATGATTATCAGCGATGTAAGTCCAAAAATGAAATCGTATTTAAATACCGTTGACGATTTGAATTACGGAAGCATTGAACTGCGTCCCAAAGGAATTTTAGTCCACATTCACAAAAAACTCAATAGTTTTTCTTGGATTATTCCCTATTACAAATTACACATTTACAATTCGACGTATTTTAGTATTCATGCAGACGGAAACTTTATTCAATTCAAAAAAAATAAACTCTACAAAGAAAATAAAGCGTTCATAGAAAAAATTGTCACGCAAAAAAATACCATCCTAAATACAACTGATTATTACGGCGTATGAAACATCAATTAAATCCAATACAAGTTGATCGAATTATAGAAATGGCATGGGAAGATCATACGACTTTTGATGCGATACAATTTCAATTTGGTTTAAAAGAGCAAGAAGTCATCAATTTGATGCGAAACAATTTAAAACCTTCTAGTTTTAAACTTTGGCGCAAACGCGTATCTGGTCGTAAGACAAAGCATGAAAAAAAGCGTGATTTTACAGAAGGACGCTTTAAATGTTCACGCCAACGAAGCATTAGCAATAACAAAATTTCGAAGCGCTAAGGCTATCATAGCTTTTCCTTATGAACCTATCAATAAAATAACCTAATATTCTTTCTTTTGAAATTAATTTTGTTTAACTTTATATTAAAATAATTAAACAATTATAAAAATATGAAAACTGCTGACGTTTTAAATCACTTAAATGGATTTAATCATGAAGAGATTGGAGACGAACACCTACTGACTGGTATGGAAACTCCCATGCGTCCAGATGCTTTCGAAATGTCTGATGAAGAGAAAAAGCAAAAAATTGCCTATCACTTTTCAGAAATCATGGAAACGTTAGGATTAGATTTAACTGACGACTCATTAAGAGGAACTCCGAAACGAGTTGCTAAAATGTACATAGATGAAATTTTTTCAGGCTTAAATCCAAAAAATAAACCTTCAGTTGCGATGTTTGATAATAAATATCAATACAATCAAATGCTGATTGAAAAGAATATCCAATTTTATTCTAATTGTGAACATCATTTTGTTCCTATTATTGGAAAAGCGCATGTGGCGTATATTTCCTCTGGGAAAGTGATTGGACTCTCGAAACTAAACAGAATTGTACAATATTACGCAAAGCGACCACAAGTTCAAGAACGACTTACCAATCAGATCGCTGAAGAATTAAGTAGTATATTGCAAACTGACGATGTAGCTGTAATTATTGATGCGAAACATTTATGCGTTTCTTCCAGAGGCGTAAAAGATGATTCGTCCACAACAATTACTTCTTATTATGGAGGTGTATTCAATACTTCCGATAAAATTCTAGAATTACAAAACTTTTTAAAAAATTAAAAATTATGACAACTATTTTTTCTGAGGTTATGGACTTTGAAGAAAAAAAGTTCAAATCAAGAAGTGACAAAATCGCTGCTTCACGCGAAGCAAAACGACTCATCTTAGGTCTCAATGAGATTTATAAGAAAAAGAAAGATCCATCTATCATGGAAGTGATGAAAAGATTAACAACTTTAAAACGCAAATACGAAAAGCGTTTGTAATATATAATACCAGTTTTGCTTTAAAATTACTCAATAAAAAGGCAGTTATTTTTTCTTTAGGCAAAAAAGAAAATGCAAGCATAGCCATAGCTACGGTTAAATTTTATTTTGAAGAATAAAGGAAAAAGCCCAAGTTTTTGTGAGTAATTTTAAGGTGAAAATGGTATAGTCCATAAAAAAATGAATTTCAATGCTAACAACAAAAACAGTTGTTAGCATTGCGTTCTTATAATTAACCATAAAAATAAAGATAATCGATGAAAAATATAGTAGTTATTGGCGGAAGTAAAGGGATTGGTGCTGCCATTGTACATTCGCAATTAGCGCATCACAATGTAATTAATATTAGTAGAACAAAACCTGAAATCACTTCGAATAACTTTACACATTATAGCTGTGATATTCTCGAAGACGAACTTCCTGAAATAAAAGCTATTGATACACTTATTTATTGCCCAGGAAGTATTAACTTGAAGCCAATATCGCGTTTAAAAATAGAAGATTTTAGAGAAGATTACGAGATTAATGTAATTGGTGCCGTCAAAGCAATTCAAAAATATTTACCTGCTTTAAAGCAAGGAGAAAATCCGACTATTTTATTATTTAGCACGGTTGCAACCATATTAGGAATGCCGTTTCATGCGAGTATTTCTGCGGCAAAATCAGCAATTGAAGGTTTGGTAAAATCGTTGGCTGCTGAATTGGCACCAACTGTTCGTGTGAATGCCATTGCTCCAACAGTTACCAATACAGATTTAGCAAGTAAGTTGTTGCGAAATGATAAAATGATAGAAAATATTACGGATCGTCATCCTTTAAAAAAGTTTTTAGAACCACAAGAAGTTGCTGATATGGCAGATTTCTTAATCTCTGATAAATCGCGTTCAGTTTCTGGACAAATCTTCGCTATTGATTGTGGTATTGTCAGTCTAAAAATATAGCGTATGAAATTTTACATTCGATTAGTCGTATTCTTGATTATTAATCTTGGTGCCTTAGCTATTGGAGCTTACTTAATGGATAATGGCCCAAGAACCACATGGTATTTAAGTTTAGAAAAAGCTCCATGGACACCACCAGGTTGGGTATTTGGTGCTGCATGGACAACTATTATGATTTGCTTTTCGGTATACATGGCAAAACTCATCGAGGTAAAATATACGAAAACCGTTTTAGCACTTTTTACGATTCAATTTATATTGAATGTAAGTTGGAATTATATATTTTTCAATCAACACATGATTGCTTTAGGAATGATCAACATCATTTTATTACTTACATTAGTTGGTATCATTGCATTCAATTACAAATCAGAAGTAAAATTATATACCTTATTCATAATACCATATATATTATGGCTTATAGTCGCCAGTTCTTTAAACGGCTATATTCTCTTTCATAACTAAAAAAACATGCAAAAATTTAGCACTAAAGGAATTGTGTACCGACTACATAGCAAACAAAATTTTCCCATCTCTCTTGAAAAGGCATGGGATTTTTTATCAGATCCAAGAAATTTGAAAACAATTACGCCCGATTATATGAGTTTCGACATTCTCACCGAGGATTTAGGCAACATGTACGCTGGGCAAATCATACAATATATCGTAACGCCCGTTTTTAACATAAAAACACATTGGGTTACTGAAATTACACATGTAGAACATCAGCATTATTTTGTAGACGAACAACGTTTTGGACCGTATACCATGTGGCATCACAAACATTTTATCAGAGAAATTCCTGGTGGTGTAGAAATGGAAGATATTATTGATTATAAAATACCCTTAGGCTTTTTAGGACGATTAATGCATCCGATACTTGTAAAGCCGAAACTAACAGAAATATTTGATTATAGAACTAAAAAACTAACAGAACTATTTGGAACTTATGAAGGATAAGTATGTGATATTTTGGCACAGAAGAGACCTAAGAATTGATGATAATGTGGGATTACAAAAAGCGTTAACCACTGGCAAAAAAGTAATTCCGCTCTTTATTTTTGACAAAGATATTTTAGATAAATTACCTGAAGATGATGCGCGTGTAAATTTCATTTATGAAGAATTAAGCAAAATTCATCAAACTTTACAAAAACAGGGGAGTTCACTGCTTGTAAAACACGGAACGCCATCTGAAATTTTCAAAGAACTTCTCAAAGAATACCCGATTTCAGAAGTATACACAAATCATGATTATGAACCGTATGCTATTGCGAGAGATAACGAAATAAAAGAAATAGTAGCCGCAGAAAATATCGCTTTTAAAACATTTAAAGATCAAGTGATTTTTGAACGTGACGAAATTGTAAAAGCTGACGGAAATCCATATACGGTATACACGCCGTTTTCCAAAAAATGGTTATCTACTTTAAAAGAATCAGATTACGAAAGTGTAGATTGTGTTTCGCATTATGACAACTTTGCAAAAATTTCTGTGGAATTTCCAACGCTAAAAAATATCGGTTTTGTGGAATCTCAGATAAAAGTTGAACCGCATAACATGACCCAAAATATCATAGAAAACTATGAAGAAACACGCAATTTCCCTGCAATTGAAGGAACTTCCAAACTAAGTCCGCATTTGCGTTTTGGAACTATTAGTGTGCGAAAATGTGTTCAAAACGGATTACAATCTGAAGAAAACACCTTTTTAAAAGAATTGATTTGGAGAGAATTTTTTATGCAAATCCTTTGGCATTTCCCGGAATCAGTCACTCATAACTTCAAATCAAAATATGATGGAATTGAATGGCGTAATAATGAAGATGAATACCAAGCTTGGTGCGAAGGAAAAACCGGGTATCCATTGGTAGATGCCGGCATGCGCGAACTCAACGAAACAGGTTATATGCACAACAGAGTACGAATGATTACCGCTAGTTTTTTGTGCAAACATTTATTGATTGATTGGAAATGGGGCGAAGCTTATTTTGCAAAAAAATTACTCGATTTTGACTTAGCACAAAACGTTGGAAACTGGCAATGGGTTGCTGGAACGGGTTGTGATTCGGCTCCGTATTTCCGAATATTCAATCCGACATCACAAGTAGAAAAATTTGACAAAGCACACGGCTATCTTAAAAAATGGGTTCCTGATTATCAAGAACTCACCTATCCAACACCAATTGTTGAACACAAACATGCACGAGAACGTTGTTTGAAAGTCTACAAACAAGGACTTGAATCCTAGTCTTGTTTAACCTTTTTATATATTTAACAAACAATTAACAAGTTTTGTTTATCTTTTATTGAAATAAATTAAACAAAATTTTTATCTTTGTTTAGATCGTTAAATAAAAAAAATGTTATGAAAAAGAAAAAAACAACAACCATTTTAACGGCAATTTTATTCTCATTATTCATGCTCACATCATGTAGTGATGATGACAATAATGTTGTCGCACCAAGTAACACAATTGCAGACTTTGTAGCTGCAAACGCTGATTACAGTTCTTTAGGAGCTGCTTTAGACAGAGTAAACCTAACAGGCGTATTAGCTGGAACCACAAACTACACCGTTTTTGCCCCAAACAACGCAGCATTTGATGCATTTTTAACAGCAAACAACTTTGCAAGTTTAGAAGCCGTTCCAGTTGATGTATTAACGCAAGTATTATTAAACCACGTAGTTAGTGGCGTAAATACGTCTTCAAGCTTAACTACTGGCTACATTGAAACATTGGCAGAAGAAGCAACTACTGGTAACAAACTAAATATGTATGTAAATACAAGTGCTGGAGTTTTGCTTAACGGAATTTCTACGGTAACAACTGCTGATGTTACTGTTGATAACGGAGTAATTCATGCTGTAAATGAAGTAATTACATTACCTACTGTTGTGACGTTTGCAACCGCAGATTCAACATTTGGTATTTTAGTAGATGCATTAACTAGAGAAACTTCCTTTACGTATGTATCCACACTTTCTACTACCGGATCGCCTTCTCCGTTTACCGTATTTGCACCTACTGACGCAGCTTTTGTAGATTTACTAGCTGAGCTTGATGGTGTGACAACTTTGGCTGATATTCCAACAGCTACTTTAGAAGCTACACTAAATACACATGTGGTAGCAGGAGCAAACGTTTTAGCATCTACTCTAACAGATGGAATGACAGTAAACACATTAGGTGACAACTTTACAATAAATACAGTTGGTGGAGCAAGCTTCACGGACTTAAACGATAGATCAGGTGACATCATTGTTACCGATGTACAAGCAGTGAATGGTGTAATTCATGTTGTTAATAAGGTTATTTTGCCGAATCTTAATTAGGTGTATTAGATTCAACTATTTTTAAACAGCAAAGGGCAACTAAATTATTTAGTTGCCTTTGCTTTTGATATAATTTTGTACCTTTTTACCTTGAAATTGGTAAATTTATGAAGCGCTTACTTCTTTTATTTTTATGTGGCATCAGTATGTGTCATGCGCAAGAAATTGAGTTTGATATTTATTTCGATCTAGGAAAATTTGCGTTGACTTCAAAACATCAAAAACAGATTGATGAGAAATTAAGCAACTTAGACACTACTATTAGGTATAACTTCACAATCAAAGGTTTTACAGATTTTGTAGATACAGAGGATTTTAATCTTGAATTATCTCAAAATAGAGCAACTTCTGTAGCTGATTATGTAAAAAAGTATTACCAAATGCTTATCAATTCTATTGAAGAAGAAGCTAAAGGCGAATTGCCCCATGAAACTACCAAACAAAATGAACGGATTGGCATTCAAAAACATCGAAAAGTTTCTATTTCTGTTTCCAAAAACGATCATAAACCTAAAATTGTAAAACGTAAAGAAAATATCTATATAGTTCCCGTAAATGAGCTTCAGGTAGGATATTCCTATTCATTAGGAAAAATAAATTTTAAAATAGGTAGAGTTACGTTGATCAAATCTTCTATAAAAGAACTTGAAAAATTAGTCCGTTTTCTTAGAAATAATCGAGATATCCATATTGAAATACAAGGCCACGTATGTTGTGGCGGCGATGATGATTCTGATGCGTTCAATAGTGATACTGGCACGCAAACACTTTCTATTGATAGAGCTGAATTTATATACAACTACCTCATCAATAGAGGCATTTCTAAAGATCGCTTGAGCTATAAAGGTTATGCGTTTACATCACCGTTACATTTTCCTGAAAAAAGTAGTCGTGATCGAAGTGCCAATAGACGTGTTGAAATTAAGATTACAAAAAATTAGTTACATACGTATGATCTTTGCGCCTATCGCACGTAAACGTTCATCTATATGTTCGTAACCTCTGTCTATCTGTTCAATATTATGAATAGTGGATGTTCCTTTGGCAGATAATGCCGCAATCAACAATGAAATTCCTGCTCTAATATCTGGCGAAACCATGACAGTTGCTTTGAGTTGCGATTTAAAATCATGACCAATTACGCTCGCTCTATGCGGATCGCAAAGTATAATTTTTGCGCCCATATCAATCAGTTTATCTACGAAGAATAATCTGCTTTCAAACATTTTTTGATGTATCAATACACTTCCACGTGCTTGCGTAGCAACTACTAGAATAATACTTAGTAAATCTGGCGTAAATCCTGGCCAAGGTGCATCTGCAATGGTTAAAATAGAACCATCAATATAGTTTTGTATTTCGTATCCATCTTTATGTTCTGGAATATGAATATCGTCGCCTTTACGCTCCACAGTAATTCCTAATTTTCGGAATACTTCAGGAATTTGACCTAAATCATCCCAACTTACATTTTTAATAGTAAGTTCGCTTTTGGTCATTGCTGCCAGTCCAATCCAACTTCCAATTTCAATCATATCAGGAAGCATTCTGTGAGAAGTGCCGCCTAATTGCTCTACTCCTTCAATACTTAATAAGTTTGAGCCAACTCCCGATATTTTTGCGCCCATTCTATTCAACATTTTGCATAATTGCTGTAAATAGGGTTCGCAAGCGGCATTATAAATCGTCGTTGTTCCTTCTGCTAAAACAGCCGCCATCACTATATTTGCCGTTCCCGTAACAGATGCTTCATCTAAAAGCATGTACGCTCCTTTCAATTTTTTCGCTTCTACCCCATAGAAATAATCTTCTCGGTTGTATCTAAAAGTAGCGCCTAATTTTATGAAACCTTCAAAATGTGTATCTAAACGTCTGCGTCCAATTTTATCGCCTCCTGGTTTTGGAATATACCCTTTCCCAAAACGCGCCAATAATGGACCAACAATCATAATAGAACCTCGTAATGAGCTTCCTTCTTCCTTAAATTGTTCAGATTCTAAATAGCTAAGATTGATATCATCTGCCTGAAATGTATACGATCCTGGTCCGTTTTTTTGTGTTTTAACGCCTAAGTTTCCTAAAAGCATGATTAATTTATTCACATCAACGATATCAGGAATGTTACTAATAATCACCTTTTCTGGAGTCAATAATACGGCACACAAAATTTGTAGTGCTTCATTTTTTGCTCCTTGTGGTTGTATACTTCCTTTTAACTGATGACCACCTTCAATCTTAAAAGTCCCCATAAAATATAATAATGAATGTTATTAGTAGCGTTTTCTGTTGTTGCTATTGCTGCGGTTGTTGCTTTTGCTTCGCGGTTGATTTTTATTCGTACTCACAAACTTTTTCTTCTGTTTTAGTAAATTGGTAGCATCCGATAAATCTTCCTCTTTAGCAGCTAAATTAATTTTACCACCACTAAGCTCTAATAAATGCTTAAAAATCACGTAATCGTCCACCGTATCTTTGTTCCAGTTAAGGTAACATTTTTTCATGTGGTTCGCAATTGCATACGCTAATGCTTCTTTCTTTTCGCCTTCTTCCCAACTATTGGCAACATCAATCATACGTTTGATATTATTTCCATAGAAACGATATTTTGGGAAATTTTGTGGATATCCTAAAGGCTCAGGACGTTCTTGCAATACTTCGCGAGATGGTTTTGGATAGGGAGAATCAACGTCCAAACGGAAGTCAGACATGATAAATAATTGATCCCATAATTTATGTTGAAAATCAGGAACGTCTCTCAAGTGTGGTTGCATGTTTCCCATCACACCTATAATCGACTTTGCAATTTTATTGCGTTCTACATCATCTTCTGTAGCTAAAGCTTGGTTGATCATTTTCTGAATATGGCGTCCATACTCAGGAATAATCAATCGTGTACGCTCGGTATTATACTCTAATTGGTCAATCAAAATGAAAATTGTTTGTAAGGTAAATATTGAAGTAAAATAAAGTTCTCGTGAAGATTATTTTTAGTGATGCAAAATAATAAAAAAAAATAAATTATACAGTTAATTATAAAGAAATTATGCCTTCAACGACACTTACTTCCTTATATTTTTCAATAATTGCAGTGGCACTTTTCATATTTACGTTAATCGTTACACTCGTGTATGTTCCTTTAGAGGACTTTTTGGTGTTGATAACCGCACCCATATTATTAAATACCTGATGTACTTGTACTATTTTTTCTTCCTCAGAAGGAACAATAAATTTATACATGTACAATGCTGGAAATTCTGTGGTATCTTCTAATTGTATTTTTAGTTTTTGATAAAACGCTTCGGTTTCGTTTTTTGAACTCATTCTGTGTCTTTTTCTAATGAATGGCAAAGATACGAGGAATATTTTATTTTTGAGATACTAGACTGCTACGCATTAGACTGCTTCGCTTTTAGACTTGTTCCTGCGAATGCGGGAATCTCTTAGATCGCTTTGCTGTTAGAATCAAGAGTCTAGATTTTCAGGTTTTTTTGTACTGATTACGGAAAACCGCATTGTGTATGTGTGATGTTTGTGCTATTTTTATCAGAAATAACTTGGTTTTCAATTATAAGTTCAAGCAACATTCATTTCATAAAAACTAAAAAGACAAGGCACAAACAAAACAATGAATACTTTCAATGACATAAAAGAACTGGTTTTTGCGCTAAATAGAGAGTCAAAATTAATTTCTGAAATGTTTAGTAAAAGAAAGTCGATTGATTATAAATTGAGTGATGCAATTGAATTGGTTGACAATGACGAAAACCGTATTGATTTTCTAATACAAAGATCCGTAATAAGGGAAAATGGGAGAATTTTAGAACTTGACGACCATTTTTTAGAATTTTTTGAACAAGTATTAGATGTTAACGAGGAAATTAATTTGTCCTACATTGATGAAAACATTAAAAACATCAAAGAAAATATAGAATACTTCTTAAACGAAAATAATGAAAGTAAAAGATATACGTATCTGCGATTTATAAAAAAGACATTTCGTAAAATGGGAATCATCACGCTTAGAAGTGTGATCGATTTAAGACGAAACATTGAGAATACGTTTAAAAATGAAGCAAACTATAAAAACAAACAATTAAAGTTAGAAAATCTTGACGAAAAAAGAACCTTTGTAACAAATCTGATAGGGCAAACATTAGCTCTCATTAATGAAGAAGAAGTTACTTTTTTCAACAGAGCCTTAGATGAAGAATTGAAAAGAATTATTATTGAATTAAAACATCAATTGGGTGAATGTTCACATAACTTAATTGAAATAGAAAAACAAATAATTGATTATCTCAATCAAATCAAGCATCAAGGAAAGTTCTTAGAAAAATTAAGGAAATTAAAATACTTGAAAGACCATTTTACCATTGAAGCTGAAACCGATATAAAACAAGTATTATCTAACAAAAATCCCGTCATTTTTGAATCAAGATTAACGGAACCTTTAAATATATCGATAGATTTTCTCAGAGAGAATGAAAAAGCATTTGAGGCAATCAAAAGAATTGCAAAAAATTATAAAGATCGAAAGTTATTTAAGCCAAAATTAGCGGATAAAATTTCTAATGAATATCTTGAAAATAGTATTGAAGAAGAAATAATGATCAATTTAGAAGAAGTAAGAAATCGTTTCATTGCTACTAGCGATCATTTATTCAATTTCATTTTAAATTATGATTTTTTAAAAGAGGTTAATTTTAACGAAAGAGTAACTATATTTTGTCAAATTATTTCTCAATATGAACAAGAGTTAATCATAAAAGATGAGTTCCAAATAACCAACGGTATTGAATACGCTATGGTAATTCCAAAATAAATACTAATGATCACAAAATATACTTCAGAAATATTTGACGTGCTTCGTAAAGGACAATTTATATGTTCAAACAGTCCTAATGAGCAAATTCAAACACTCTATAAAGTTTTAGAAGACGATAAAACCTTTGAGGATTTATACGAATATTTTTATCAAATCAATTACATTTTAGAGCAAGGAAACGAATATTTCTATTTTAGTCGCACAGAAAAAAATGTAGATTTAGATAGAAAACTAGAAAAGGCATTTGGTTGGATTGATATTTTAGATTTTTTCAAAACTTTTGATGCTGCTTTTGATGTTGGTTTTAGATTTTCGCCTTCTGAAATTGGAAATCAATTAAAAAATAATGCAGATTTAAAAACGAAATTAGACAATCTAAAAAAAATTAGTGCAGACAAAAAAAATCATTCTGACAGAATCCAAAAAATAATTGACAAGCTTGAAAAGGATAATTTTATAACACTGGAAAATGAAATTTCAGAAACTTATAAAGTATTAACCTCTTTCAATTATTTAAAAGAAATCATAACAACTATCAATATTCCAGAAGAAATAGACAATGAGATACCTGAATAAAATAGTTTTTATTAATAGTGCGTCTGTAAAATATGCAGAAATTGAATTAGATGGAAATGTTCATCTAATTGGCACACAGGGTGTTGGAAAAAGCACCTTACTTAGAGCTATTTTGTTTTTTTACAATGCAAACAAAACTAAGCTCGGAATTCCAAGAGAAAAAAAGGGATTTGACGACTATTACTTTGAATATCAAAACTCATATATTATTTATGAAATTATAAAGGATAACATTCCTTTCTGTGTTTTGGCTTATAAAGTGAATGGAAAAGTTGCTTTCCGGTTTTTTAATTCTGAATACAAAAAAGAAGTATTCATTGATGAAAACAATAGAGCTTTTGAAAATTGGGATAAAATTAGAAATGCGTTTGGCAAAAACATTCATTACACCTCATTAATAACAAGTTATGAAGATTTTCGCAAAGTAATTTATGGTGACAATAAAGGATTAAAGCCTGATTTTAGAAAATATGCTCTAACTGAAAGTACGCAATATCAAAACATTCCTAGAACCATTCAAAACGTACTTTTAAATTCAAATCTTGAAGCAAAATTTATCAAAGACACCATCATAAATTCTCTAAATGAAGATGAATTTGTCATAGATATAGAAAACTATGCTAAGAATCATTTACGTGATTTTGAAACGCAAATCAATGACATTAAAATATGGTTTAAAGAAAATAGAAAAGGGCAAATTATAGTTAGAAAACAAGCTGATAAAATTATTGACAAGTACAGAGTTTTCAATTTTCTCAAAAGAGAAAAAAAAGAATTAGCTTATGAATTGGTTTCAAGACTAAATCACATAGAAAATGAAAAAACCGTTTTATCTTCTCATTTCACAAAAGAAAATAATGAACTGAGCGAGTTATTTAAAAAAAGGGAAAGCCTTGAAAAATTACATAGAAAGAGAGAACAGGATATTGTTTCGGATATCAAAATAATTACAACAGAATTAGCAAAAGCAAAGCAAAAACAAACGGAATACGATAATCAAAACATCAAACTAATAATTTCAAAAGTTGAAAAGAAAGATTCTTTACGTATCGAACAAAAGACTTTAGGAGACGAAAAAAATCTACTAACCTCTAAATTCGCAGAAATAAGTCAAAAATTCAAAGCGCTCATTTCCCAAATTCAAAATCAACAACAGGAATTTACCAATACACAAAACGCAGAAATCAATCGGATCAAAAGTGAGTTTGGAGATCATAAAACTTTATTATTTGATACCTACCAAAAGTTAATAGATCAAGTTCAAGAAGAAAACAAAGATGAACTAGACAAAGGCTACAATGCGTTAGAAAAAATAAAAGAAAGCGAAAACAGTATAAAAAGAAGTAAATCAGAATTAAAACATAAAACTTTTTTCTCTTCAGAAATTGAGAAGTGCAAGGACGATAAAAAAACACTTGATGACAAAATTTCAAGTTCAAAAAGCATCATTCTAAATTCAACAAATCAAACAAGTACCATCCGTAAAGAATGGGAATTAGAGACAAAAGAAGTTGAAAGAGTTCATATTATATCCATTGAGAAAGAAAAAAAAGAAAGTGAAAAGCTGGTTTTAAAAATAGAGAACATCGAAAACAAAATTCAACAAAGCAAATCTTCTCTTTACGGTTGGCTAAATGACAATGTTCCCAATTGGCAAAACACCATAGGAAAAGTGGTTGATGAAGACACTGTACTCTTTAACACGGAACTCAACCCTACATTAATTGATGTTAATTCCGCTACGCTATTTGGTATAAAATTGAATTTAAACACTTTAACCAACAGTATAAAAACTGTCGCAGCATACAATCAAGAAATTGAAGAGTATAAAGGTAAAATTGCTGAAATTCAAAAAAATATTCAACAACTCAATACAGCTAAAGACGCTAGTTTACAAAAACTAAAAACTAAATTCAAGAAAAAACTAAACGACCTCAAAGAAGTCATTGCTGAAAACGAATATACACGATCGCAAAGCGAAGAAAAATTAAAGAAAAATAAGATTGACTTAGATGATTGGGTTTCAAAAGCTACATTGAAAAAAGAAACCATTTTGCAAAAGCTAGAAAATGATTTAGACGAGATTGCATCAAAGAAATTAAAAGCTGAAGACAACCTAGAAGTTATAAAGAAAGGAATAAAACGTAAAATAAGTTTAAAAGAAAATGAAAAGAATTCTAAAATTGAAACATTAGAAAAAGCAAAAAACGATAACATTAAAGAAATCATCAATGCTATTTCAAAAAACAAAGAAGTATCAGAAAAACGAATTCAAGAGCTAAAAGACGAACAAAACTCAGAACTCGGAAACAAAGGTGCTGACACAAAAAGACTCAATGTTATTGATGATAAATTAAATGATATTGCAAAGGACTTAGATTACATAAAAAATAACGAAACAATTGTTATAGAATACAATAAAGACAAAAGAGAACTTTTTGATAAAATTCCTCAACTTAAAGCAGATAAAGTAAGTTTAGAAAAAAAACAAGCTTCAATTATTGACGAGCATAAAATTGAAAAAGATAAATTAAACAAAAAATATCTCAATCAAAAAGGAAGCGTTGAAAGGATTCAAACAAAAATATCTGAATATGAAACAGATGAAAACAAGTTTACAGAATTCAAAAAATCTGATGTTTTTTCAAGTATTCAAAACTATTTTTCTGATCAAATAATAGAAAATAACAGCCAAAAAACTGCTGTTTCCATCATCTCCGAAATAAACGACAAACATTACAAAGGAATTGAAACATTCAAGGAATTACAACAAGCTACAAATACCTTTACAGGTAATTTTAACGAACACAACATATTTAGTTTCAAAGTAAAGCTAAATAATGATAATGAATTTTTAACCTTTGCTTCCGATCTCAAAGAATTTATAGAAGCAGATAAAATAAATGAATTTGAAAAAAGAGTAAATGAACGATTTTCCCATATTATTCATTTAATAGGACGAGAAACAACTGAATTAAATTCTAAAAAAGGAGAAATTGAGAAAATCATAAAAAAAATTAACGATGATTTTATCGGTAAAAACTTTGTACAAGCCATCAAGGGAATGGAAATGAAAACACTAGAAAGTTCAAATCCAATCGTTAAATTACTGATCCAAATAAAAGAATTTAATGATGAAAACAGTTATATTTTAGGAGAAACAAACCTTTTTACGTCCTCTGGCAGCAATTCAAAAAATCAAAAAGCTGTTGATTTACTAAATCAATTAATCATAGAATTAGGAAAGTCAAAAAACACAACACTTACACTATCGGAATCTTTTGATTTACAATTTAGAATCATAGAAAACGACAACGATTCTGGTTGGGTTGAAAAGCTCTCAAATGTTGGTAGTGAAGGAACAGATGTTTTAGTAAAAGCAATGATAAACATTCTACTTCTCAATGTTTTTAAAGATAGTGCTTCAAAAAAATTCAAAGACTTCAAATTACATTGTATGATGGATGAAATAGGAAGACTTCATCCAAATAATGTAAAAGGTATTTTACGATTTGCCAATGAAAGAAACATTTTATTAATCAATGGCTCGCCCACAAGTCAAAACGCTACGGACTATAAATACACATACAAACTAGCGAAAGAACAATCGAAAACCGATTCTAAAAAATACATCACAAAAATTAATCGATTGGTAAAAGTAAATACCAAACTACTCAATTAATGAAATCAGCTATAGGAGGAAGTAATTATTTGTCTTAGTGACTATTGGCGAATTCCATCTAACCCTTAAAAAACAATAAAAACAAGCAGATGAAATTAACCTTAAAAATAGCAAAAGTATTAGCTCAACTAATCAATGGAGAGTCAATCCCTGGTAGTGCTGCCAAAAGCAAATTAATTGACGAATTAGTCGTTGAAAATATAATATTTAGAAAAGGAAAACATAGAAAATCTTTAGAACTAAAAAATGAAACCGATTTACACCTTTATTTAGCAAATCAACTACAAATTAATGATTTGAATCAATATATCTTAGCTTTAGAAAATAAAAACTCAACTCGTGCAGAACTGGTAAAAATTACTACTGATTCAAAAAAGTCAAAAGAAAGAGCCTTTAAGGGTTTCTTAGTAAATACTTATAATTCAATTAAAGCAGAACTTAATAAGGAAACCATAACAATCAAACCAACCAAAGGAAGCTTTACTTTTATTTATGATTATGAATCTTTTAAAATACCGAAAGAAATAACAATCGTTGGAGTCGAAAATGCTAAAAATTTCAGTCAGATTCAAGAACAAAAATACTTGTTCAAAAATATAATCCCTTTATTTACATCACGTTATCCGCAAAACCAAAACAAAGACTTTATAAAATGGATGAAAACTATCCCAAATAATTACTTGCATTTTGGAGATTATGATATCGCAGGAATTGGAATTTATTTGAATGAATATAAAAAACATTTATTACAAAAAGCAACATTTTTTATTCCTAAAAATATTGAAAGTATACTAAGAGAAAATGGAAATAGAAATAGATACGATAAACAAAAAATCAATTTCAAAATTGAAAACATACAGGAATCGAAAATTATAGAATTAATTGAAATAATCAAATCAGAAAAAAAAGGGCTAGACCAAGAATATTTTATTGAGATTAATGATAAAAATTAGCACGTGTTTTTAACAGACACCAAACAAACCAAAAAAATTCATGAATTCGCATCAACAAACATTCAAAATTTACAATTCAACATTTAACATAAAACAGTAAAAGCAACAGATTACTTCGTCGTTCCTCCTCGTAAAGACGCTTCAAAAAGATTGACAATTACTAAAAGTTTCATATTCTTTTCAATTTGCGTAATTTTGTGCGATAAATAATTCAGATTGAACACAAAAAGAATACTCATTATCGGCGGTCCAGGCACTGGAAAATCTACATTGATTACCGAATTGGAACAACAAGGACATACCTGTTTTCATGAAATTTCTCGAGAAGTTACTGCGGCTGCACAAAAACAAGGCATTGAACAATTATTCTTAACACAGCCTTTATTGTTTAGCGAATTATTGCTCGAAGGTAGAATTCAACAATTTAAAGCCGTTGAAAAACTAAATGTTCCGCATGCTTTTTACGATCGAGGAATTCCGGATGTCGCTGCGTATATGGAGTATACAGGTGACGAATATCCTGATATGTTTCGCAAAGCCTGCGAACATCACAAATATGATATGACGTTTATGCTTGCGCCTTGGAAAGAAATTTATGAACAAGACAATGAACGTTATGAAAGTTTTGAACAAGCAGAAATCATTCAAAAACACCTGATTACAACTTACGAAAATTACAATTATTCACTAATTGATGTCCCTTTTGGAACGGTTTCCGAACGCATTACTTTCATCCTAAATTCACTCAAAAACCTATAATGACCAAACCGCTTGCGCTACTCGAAAAATATTGGGGACACACTTCGTTTCGTCCGTTGCAAGCTGAAATTATTGACGCGGTCATTCAACAAAAAGATACCTTAGCATTGTTGCCAACTGGCGGCGGAAAATCGGTTTGTTTTCAAATTCCTGCCTTGGTAATGGACGGAATTTGTATTGTAATTTCACCTTTAGTTGCCTTAATTCAAGATCAAGTGGCGAATTTAAAAGCTACTGGAATCAAAGCTATTGCGCTCACGGGCGGATTAAAAAATGAGGAAATTGGCGCCTTGTTAGACAATTGTGTGTTTGGCGATTACAAGTTTTTATATCTCTCACCCGAACGCTTACAGCAAGAAATCATTCAGGAACGCATCAAGCAAATGAACGTCAATCTAATTGCTGTCGATGAAGCGCATTGTATTTCGCAATGGGGAAACGATTTTCGTCCTGCTTACAGAAATATCAATACGTTACGTGAATTGTTGCCAAATGTTCCGTGTATTGCTTTAACAGCCACCGCAACACCAAAAGTGGTCGTTGACATTCAAGAAAATTTACAACTAAAAGAAGTTCAACTTTTTCAACAATCGTTTACACGTGAAAACCTAGCATACAGTGTTTTAGAAACTGAAAATAAAGTGTTAACCATAGAAAAAATTGTTCGCAAATATCCACAACCGTGTATTGTGTATGTTCGAAATCGGAAAAGTACCGTCAGCATTCATGAAGCCTTACAACGAAAAGGGTTTACGAGTATTTATTTTCATGGTGGACTTTCGTCAGAAGTGAAAAAAAAATCATTACAAAAGTGGTTAAACGGAAAAGTACAAACGATCGTGGCTACGAATGCCTTTGGAATGGGCATTGACAAAGCCGATGTAAAAAATGTAATTCATGTACAATTGCCCGATAGTTTGGAAAGTTACTATCAAGAAGCCGGACGCGCTGGACGAAATGGCGAATATGCAAACGCAATTATTCTCACTGATGAAAACGACATCAAACAATTAGAACAACAATTTATTCACAACTTACCAGATGTTGATTTTTTAAAGCTGGTTTTTAGGAAATTATGCAGCTTTTTTCAAATTGCGTATGGCGAAGGTTATGACACCAAACATGCGCTTGCTTTTTATGATTTCTGCAAAGCCTATAAATTTCCAACTCAAAAAACATACACGGCTTTACAGTTGTTAGACAGATACAGCATCATTCAGCTTTCGCAAAATTTTCATCAAAAAACGACGCTAAAATTTGTGATTGATCAGATGAATTTGTTGAATTATTTAGACAATCATCCACATTTAAGTTTAATTACACAAGCTATTTTACGAACGTATGGCGGTATTTTTGAGCAAAAAATAAAAATCAATACCACTTCTTTAGCACAAAAATTGGGATTATCGAAAGATAAAATCAACGAGACCATTCAACAATTGGCAAAAGATGAAGTCATTTTATTAGAAGAAATGCAAACCGACGCAGAAATTATGTTTTTAGTCGCGCGTGAAGATGACAAAACCATTCATCCCATTGCGAGAGATGTTCAACATCAAAATGAATTGAAAAAGAAACGTGTTCAAGCTGTCATAAAATATATTCAAAATACGGAAACCTGTAAAAACACACAGCTTCTCTCCTATTTTGGCGAAATTTCAAAAACTCCCTGCGGAATATGTTCTGTCTGTAAAGCAAAAAAAACGGCAACGCCCAATAGTGAATTGCAAATGCTCATTCATGATGATATTTTAAAAATATTAAAGACCAATCCATTAACCTCCACCGAAATTTGCACTGTTTTACCTTACAGAGAACACCTTATTTTAGGAATTATTCAATTACTTTTGGAAGCAGAGAAAATTAAATTAACAGAAACAAATACGTATACCTTATAATATATGAGAGATTTAAGAATCGTTTTTATGGGTACGCCCGATTTTGCGGTGGCAACACTCAAGGCACTTTTGGAAGCCAATTATACTGTAGTTGGCGTCATTACCGCTCCAGACAAACCTGCTGGACGTGGACAAAAATTGCAACAATCTGCTGTAAAAAGGTTTGCATTAGAACATCAGTTGAACGTTTTGCAGCCAACCAATTTAAAAAAGGAATCATTTATAGATGAATTACGTGCGTTAAACGCAAATTTACAAATTGTAGTCGCTTTTAGAATGCTACCGGAAGTCGTTTGGCAAATGCCCGAATATGGCACGTTTAATTTACATGCTTCGTTACTTCCAAATTATAGAGGTGCGGCTCCGATAAATTGGGCAATTATAAATGGAGAAACCGAAACGGGCGTGACAACCTTCTTTATTGATGAAAAAATTGATACTGGCGCCATGATTTTTCAAGAAGAATTGCCAATAGATCCAACCGAAAATGCAGGATCGCTTCACGATAAGTTAATGAATTTAGGAAGTGCATTGGTGGTAAAAACGGTTCAGCATATTGAAAAGGATGAAGTCACGACAACGATTCAATCACAACATACAGATATTAAAACGGCTTATAAAATTCATAAGGAAACCTGCGAGATTGATTGGACAGACACTATAGACCATATATATAATAAAATTCGTGGGTTGAGTCCATATCCGACTGCTTGGACAACATTACATAATGGAGACGAGCGTTATGCCATTAAAATATATGAGGTGGAAAAGGTATTAGAATCGCATTCGCATGCAGTGGGAAGTGTTATATCTTCTAAAAAAGAAATTAAAATTGTGGTAAAAGAAGGCTATATATCCTTAAAGGTATTACAACTTCCTGGAAAACGTAAAATGGAGATTTCGGCGTTATTGAATGGTTTTAAATTCGAAAAAGAGGCAAAAGTCTCGTAACCCTTGTATCTACTGATATTACAGAAAACCAATAAAAAATACCTAGGTTTATTAACAATCATGTGAAGTTATCAACAAAAACGGGCTTTTCCCTTGCTATTACTTGCATGGGAACGAAATCCGTATAAATTTGTACTGCTTTTAAAAAATAATGTTTAACCAACAATTAATAATTCAACAATTATGAACAAAACAGAATTAATTGACGCAATGGCTGCTGATGCAGGAATTTCTAAAGCTGCAGCAAAGAAGTCATTGGAATCATTTTTAGGAAATGTAGAAGGAGCTTTGAAAAAAGGTAATAGAGTTTCTTTAGTAGGATTTGGATCTTGGTCAGTTTCAGAAAGAGCTGCAAGAGACGGAAGAAATCCTCAAACTGGAGCTACTATTAAAATTGCTGCTAAAAAAGTAGTAAAGTTTAAAGCTGGTTCTGAATTAGGAAATGCAGTAAACTAATTAGTAAATTATTTTTACTAAATACATTATAAAAGACACTCAATTTGGGTGTCTTTTTGTTTTTTATACATTCTAAAGGCTTGCTAGATTTGATTATTTGATTTTTTTTTAATAGATTTAAATAACCAAAAAAAACATAAATGGTAGCCTTACAACCCAAAAAAGGACATCTTTTAGTCGCAGAGCCATCTATTATTGGCGATGTATCTTTCAACAGATCAGTAGTTTTACTTGCAGATCATACTGAAGAAGGATCTATTGGCTTTATCCTAAACAAACCCCTAAATGTGAGTCTTTCGGACTTAATTCCTCAGTTTTCAAACGTGCAAACTACTTTTAAAGTTTATAATGGTGGTCCTGTAGAACAAGATAATCTGTATTTTATTCATAAAATTCCACACTTAGTTCCTAATAGTATTGAAATTTCTTTAGGGATTTTTTGGGGTGGTGATTTTTCATCAGTTGCCAAGCTTTTAGAAGAAGACAAATTGGACAAAGATGATATAAAATTTTTCCTAGGATATTCTGGTTGGCATTCCAATCAGTTGAGTGAAGAGTTGAATTCCAATTCATGGATTATTGTAAAAAATGAGTTAAAAAAAGAAATCATTTCCAAATCGTGTAAATCTATTTGGCGTAACAAAATGATGGAATTTGGTGGTGAGTATTTAATTTGGTCGAATGCACCCGAAGATCCAAGTCATAATTAACTACGCTCCTATTCGAATTTTCACATTTAGCTTGCCTATTAAATCTCTTGCAACTTCGGTTGTAAATTGTTTTTTTCGATATTTTGTAATGGGTACAATTCCTTGAATCACATTTGTAATAAAAAATTCGTCTGCTTTTTGAATTTCAAATGGCGAAATGCTTTCTTCTTTCAATTCGTAATTGGGTGTTTTTTCTAAAATATCCAGCAATTGCTTTCGCAAGATTCCTTTTAGGCAACCATCCGTAATTGGTGGTGTTTTAATCACATTTCCGTTTACCAAGAAAATATTTCCGTTTAAAGCTTCTACCACGTTTTTATCTTCATTTACTAACAGACAGTTGTCCAAGTCGTTTTCCTTCGCGTACACGCTTCCTAATACATTAATGATCTTATTATTTGTCTTTAACGTAGAAAGCAATCCTTTGTTGATATAAAAATCTTTGTACAAATCTACTTCGCAATCGGTATCTGAAAGTAAGTAAAACGGAGAATTTACATCATTTACGGTAACGATATATTCAATTTCATTAGAACTTGGCAAGTACAATCCGCCATTTCCTCTGAAAATCGTAAAACGGACACGTGCATTTGTAAGTTGACTTGCTTTTAGCGTATTTATTATTTGTTCTTCTAGGAATTCCATCGTAAAATTCATCGGAATCTCCATTCGTAAAATGCGCATTGATTCCATGAGTCTGAAATAGTGATCTTCCCAAAAAAGAATTTTATTTGTCACCACTTTTACTGTTTCAAAAAGTGCATCTCCATACTTTATTCCTCTATTTTCAACACTTAACATTGTTGATTCCTCGCTGATATTTCCGTTAAAATTTACCATAAAAAAAGCCTTGATTTTCTCAAGGCAAATATAGTTTTAATAAATGTTTTTTTAGCGTGATCCTAGAACTTGTTTCAGACTTCCTATTTGGTTTTCCCACAACATTTTAGCTTCTTCGAGTTCATCTTCTTCGGTATGATCTATCACAATAATAGAAACATCTTTTGTAATTTCGTCTACAACGATCTTCATTTCAAAATAATACGATGTATCTTCATCATCTTCCCATTGGAAACGAATACGTTCATTATTTTTCTTTCCCAGTAGTTTTGCCGTTTCCTCACTATCATCCCAAATAAAGGTAAAAATCTCTCCCCTAGAATTTACATTATCTGAAAACCATTCCGATAAACCTGAAGGCGTAGATAAATATTGGAATAAAAGCTGTGGCGAGGATTGTATAGGGAACTCAATTTCGTATTTAATTTTATCTGACATGCTTTATTGTAATTATGTTGCTGACAATATATACATTAATTGTTTGGTTTAAAAGAAAAGAATAAAAAAAATAAAAATTGCGTATTATTTGCTCTGAAAAAAAATGTTTATATATTTGCAGCCGCAAAGCAGGCGAGGTAGCTCAGTTGGTTAGAGCGTCGGATTCATAATCCGAATAATTAAAAACAAAATGGCGAGGTAGCTCAGATGGTTAGAGCGTTGGATTCATAACCCAGAGGTCTCGGGTTCAATTCCCGATCTCGCTACGATTCAAGAGTTTTTACTCTTAAAATTCTAAGCGGTTTTTCGATTTGAAAAACCGCTTTTTTATGTCTATATTGTTACAGATTTTAACAAACGAATACGGAAACGAATACGGTTTGAGTGATAAACCTCTATTTTCTGAGCCTAAAATTTACGATGCTAATGGAGATATTAGCAAGCGTTGGTACGTTTATTACTCATATAGAAACCCTGAAACAGGGATATTAGTCAGGCAAAAACCAATCTACAAAGGAGTAAATAGGTATAAAACTAAATTTGAGAGACTCGAACTTTTATCGAAATATAGAAAAGGAATGAGTGTTTTACTCAGAGCAGGATATTCTCCTTATGAAGAAAAAAAGGTTTCCAAAGAAAGGCTAAATGCCATATTAAAGGTAAAAGCTAATTCTACAAAAAGTGCTACGCCGAAAAATACAATATCAGATTTGATAAAAATTCTATCTGTAAACAATCCATCGGATAAGAATATCAAAGTCAAAACTGAGGATGTACAAAATACCCAAGAGGTAAAACAGTTTGTTGCCGAAAAAACAATACAATCATCAAAAAGTAAATTCATAAGTGTCAAAAACGCACTTGCACATGCGTTAAAAATTAGAAAGGGTTCTTGGAGTAAAGCCACAGCCCCTACTATGGTAGGTCATTACAATAAATTTATAATTTGGCTTGAAGAAAATGACCTAATTAATATTGATATTAAAGAGATCAAAAAGCGACATATTTCTCAGTTCTTGGAACAATTAAAAGTTCAAAAGGGGAAAAATTCTCCTGTGACAAATGCAAGTCCAAAAACAAAAAATAATCACAGGGCAACACTATCATCTTTGTTTTCTCAATTATCACAAGATGATTTCATTGATAAAAATTTCTTTGATGATATCAGAATATTAAAATCGACACCAAAAAAGAACAAAGCTTATTCTGACAAACAAGTTAAAGATATTAGAGAACATTTGGATGTATATGACCCCTATTTGAGAGTATTCATTCAATTCATGTCGTATGCTTTCTTGAGAAACAAAGAAGTGTGTAAAATTCAAATAAAAAATATTGATTTAGACGCTAAGAGAATTTACGTACCAACAAAAACGGGTGCTTTTGATGCAATTCCAATTATAAATGAATTAGAACAAGTCATTAAAAAAATGGAAATTCACAAGTACGATCAAGAAGATTTCCTAATTACTAAATATGGACATCCTTCCAAATGGGACGTAGACGAAAAAAGCAAATCTGGACATTTCTCTAAAAGATTCAATAAAATAGTCCGATTACCATTAAAGCTTACCTTAGATCACACATTATATTCATTTAGACATACCGCAGCATTGAATTTGTATTATTCAATAAAAGATGAAGGATATAGCTATCAAGAAATATTGCTGAAATTAATGCCAATCACTAGACACAAATCAAAAGAAGGCTTAGAAAATTATTTACGAGATATTGGAGCATTTCTACCAAAAGATTATGGCAAAAAATATACCATTGAGTTCTAAAACAAAAAGACACTTTTTACATTAAAAAAGTGTCTTTTCTATTACTTAAACCCTTACAAACGTTACAGAAAATAGGATTTTTTAGTTTATTTCAACTAATACATAATAAAGGCATATTTTTTGAGTTACGTTTTTTATAGTAAGTAGACTATAAATTAAGTAGTTAGCTAGAATAATCAATTTCCCCCACTCACAAAAAATAATTATAAAATAAATTTACCAATTCTAAAATGTGTAAAGAGGAAAAAATAATACAGAGAACAATAGACAATATGTTCTCAAAGCTATTGAATGCTTTTACTAAAAAAATTAGAGAAAAAGCAAAAGAGGAAGAAAAAATTAAAGAACTAGATTCACTTATGGAAAAAGTGAAAAAAGGAAATGATGCAACTGCCAAAGACTTATTAGATATAATTCACGAGGAATCTGATGACGACATATAAGACTAGTTATCTTTAATAGCTTCACTTAAATTTTCAACATTAATCGTATCACCTTTAGCTTGTGCTTTAATAAATATCTTCAAAGCTTCAATGTGTATAATTCTACGAAACGATTTCCTTTGCATCAATTTTTCAAAATTTTCATCTACCATTTCTTCTACCCTATCTAAAAAATCTTCTTCATTCTCTAAATTATAACTTTGAATATGAGATTTTACAAACTCTATTAAAGCTAATTTGGTATCCTCATGCGGAGTGGTATCACCATTTATCATTCGCCTTGCCGCCGATATACTGATAGTACTATTATTATGTATATACGTTGCCTTTATATTGTTTTCTCGGACATACTTTAAAGCTACTTCAAAAGTCATATATCTTAAATTTAGGTTAAAAACAGAACTAAAAGAACAATATAATGAACATTTATTTGTTATATTTGTTCATATTTAGTTCTTTTAAAGGCTGAAATAGTTCTTTTTAAACAAATAAGAACATAAAAACGTCACTTATTTAATAAAAGAACAATGCAAATATACTAATTATGCTTAGTAAAACTAATTTTCATGTAGGTTTTAAACTACTAATCATAAATAATTAACATTTAGATAGAATCGTTTTTTGAAAGCTGAAACTGCATATAACGTAATTGAAGCACTTCCTAAAGAAGAATTAGGAAGGTTATACGCATTACTAGAAGCTAAGAAAAAGGCAGAAAACAAAGCTACTGTAAAGAAAAGAACAAAAACTATAAGTCTGGAGCAAGCTATCGAACTTTTACTTGTCGAAGCAACAAAGTAACACTAATTATTAAAAATAGCATTTATGGCAACAAAACGTAGAATGAAACTCAGAATTAGCATCAAAGATGAATTGAAAGATTATAAAGGATTTGGAAAACTAACCAACGGAATGGCACGTGAAGGTTTTTGTGTGTTATCCAATGGAAAAGTAGTAAGCAACAAAGAATTAGAAAAAGCCATAAGAGGATGAATTAGTTCATCAAACGTGAATTTCACAGGCGTTTCTTGAAAACGCTTGTGAGTATTCACATTAAAAAAACAACACTATGATAGAAAATATGAAAGAACCAAAAGCAATAGCAACTTTATATGAAAATTTTTATGATTCCTTTGGGTTTTCTGATCGTGAAATTTTTGACTTTGTGAAATTTCTAATTGTTCCTGCATTCTTTGATATTCTAGTTTGTAAATACGAAGACCATATTGAATTTATGATACATGTTACTAAAACAGACAATGAAATTTTAAAGCTGCAAAGAACTAAGATATTTCACAGCATAATTAAAAGCATGAACGGTGTTTTATATGAATCGCTCACAAATTCGTATGTAACTGGAAAAGAATACGATTGTTTAACCGCTAAATGTATGCTCCATGCAGTTAATCAGTAACCACATACCACGTTATATCCAATGTCCGTATTTTTTGAGCGAAGACAAGATAGAAACCATGCAACGCTATCGCATTTTTATAAACGCTTACAATGCAAG
>Ga0213866_10000409_pt1 | contig 34916 bp, 47 predicted proteins | sample PICome_11_FD_160079 | JGI IMG/M metagenome (GOLD analysis project Ga0213866, IMG submission 160079) | Coastal seawater microbial communities near Pivers Island, North Carolina, United States - PICO284 | ecosystem: Environmental > Aquatic > Marine > Coastal | place: USA: North Carolina... | reverse complement strand
ATTTGGCATTTTTCATTTCCTTTTCAAATTCTTCTTGTGTCCACATATAAATTTCCTTATACTTTCTATAGTGTGGTATCCTTTCGTATGTGTTGTAATCAAAGTCACAGTTGCTACACCATTTTTCTATAGGGTGATTGCATGTAGGTAACTCAAATCCTTCTGGTATTATTATATTTTCTACCATTTGTCTTGATTAACTCCTGCTGTATTAAAAGTACCATCTGTTCTTTGTTTCCTATAATCAAATGGCACACTGACTGCATAAGGATCATGCATACTATTACCAACATACTTGAATTTTTTATAAACTGTAGATGGATTTACGTGATCCATATATTTAATTACCCAACTGTCTACTTTGTCTGCATACTCTTCACACTCTTCATAAGTGCCGTATATTAGTTCACCGTTATCTAGTTTTGCTAACTCCATTACCCTCTTCTCATTCTAGCAATATCTTTTGCTTGATCTGTGCCTTTCATAACAGGTACTGCATTACTTTTGTGCATAGTTGCAATACCCTGTATAAGATCGCCTGTGTACTTCATAGGCTCTTTCTTACCCATACCTGAGCCACTTGGCTTATATGTGCCTGATCTCATTTGTTGTTCCATAAGACTAGGATACTTTTCTCTATGCTCTTTGTCGGCTTCTGCCCTCCAATTTGTTTGCTTTTGCATGGGCTTAAATGTAGTATAGTCTCTTGGATCAGGCATTTTTGTTTTGCCATAACAATAATCCATATACTCTTGTAATGTATCATATCTCATATGATGCATATGATTTTGCTTACAACGTCTGTTATGTTCTCGCCATCTAAGTTCTAGCTCTTTAAGTTTACCTTTAGTGATCTTTGCTTTATACTTTTTAGTATTGATCATGGAAAACCTGTTATCCAAATGCATAGTCATACACTTATTATAACAGGTTGTATTAGTTTGTCAACTACTTAGTTAGATTTTTAAATACTGATCTAGTTAAGTCGCCGTATATTGGTGCAAGAATTAGTATTGCAACTACAAGTAATCCGTTACCTATTTGCTCTCCAGTGAGTCCAGCATTGGTTCCTATGAACTTAATACCAAATATTACACCAGCAATTAATGTAAATGAACCTAATCCTATTAATGTGTTTATAAATGTTTTCATATGTTATTCCTAATAAGTGTAAGATTAATTTCTTACTGTCTTATAATAGCATATCTTGTGTCTTTGTCAAGCCTTACATACTAGATATAGTACGTTATGTACTATTCTTCTGCAAAAGGATCTTCTGCAAATGGGTCAATCCATTCATGATTGTGTAAAATATGATAAAATCTATTTACTTCATACTCTACAGGATAAGGAGGGTAACCTAACGGCATCCATTTCTTCGTATGTGGCTCAGTTTTATTAATATCCATACGTTTTAGGTCTGTTTCACTAGGTTTACTATCTGTTTCACAATGACCAAAAGGCGTTTCCCATGAGTGATCATCATTTTTAAACCATTTTTTGTTATGATACGGTTGATTTAAATCTTCCCATTCTTTATGATTGTTGGAGCCTGATTGCTTACTACTAAAATGATGCATATTATATAAGCCAGGAACAAAACTTGCTAAGTTATCTTTATCAGGAAATACATCTAATGAAGGATATTCTAATAATAGATTATAGGGTTTAGTACCTTTTTCTATCATTCTTCTCATTAGATCAGCATCATCAAAGTGTGTTACTACATAATTTTCGTCTACTAATAAATTGTTTTCTATTAGGTAAGTAGGATTAAAACTAAAAAATTGACCTAAGTTATATGTTCCTCCTTCATTATTTGAGTCTGTGTCCCATTTTTCTCTTGGCTCTTGTGGCCAAAATGGTATTTCGTTATCCTTCCATTTTTCGTCAAATAACTTGTCTAAACATTCTTTGTTAATTATCTCTACATCTGCTTGTAATAGTGCGGCTCTTTTTAATCCTAATAATTCAGCAACTCTAAATATCCAATTATAGCCGCCACTACTGCCAATATTATACTCTGAACTATAATAGTATGAACCTGTAAGGTTACACCATTCCTGCATAATTGGTTGGTTTCCATTGTCTAATACAATAAACTGATAATCTTGATAGACCTGGTTAAACATCCATGCAGGATAAAATTTATTCCATTCTTTTTCTTCTAGATATGATAATACAAATACTGTTTTTTTGTCTAAATTCATTATGAGTAATCTTTTAACATTTTTGTTATTTCCATAGCATGTTGTTCTTCCATGCCAATCTGTCCTCTGGCATATTCTTCCAACATAATACTTGCGTTTTCAACTTCTTCCAGTAACTCTTTATATTTGTTTACTGCTTTAATTTCGTGTTCTAAACTCTCTGTCAGTATTTGAATTACACTATGATCATGTGATTCTTCTATATGTGCTATTTGCTGACTTGGATGGCCTGCAAAGCCTGTGATGTATTCACCTGCAATTAAGGCATGTTGTAGACTTTCTGTTGCTTGTTCTTGTAGGAATGCTACAATAGGAATCCTATTAGGTCCTGTGACCATCAGTGAACTGTGAGCATAACGTACAACTCCAGCCATCTCTAGTTCTATAATTTCATTAAGTAATGCACATACATTGTCTATGTTGAGAGTCTTCATTTATTCTCCGTCGTAGTATCCTAAACGTTCTATATCTTCTTCGTTTGTTTCTTCGCCATATTGTATTTCTACAATGTGACATGGTTGTTCGCTCTTATTTACTATCTGATGCCAATCACCTACTTTTATGTGTATGACTTCGTCCGTTTTTAAGTTTACCACATCATATTCTTCTGGTTTATCTGTATCTCTTCCGTGTTTAACAACACATTCTCCTTTGCTTACAAACCATATTTCGCTACGTTTAAAATGTCTCTGATAACTGATACCTTTTCCAGGTTCAATTACTAACTCTTTAACTCTTACTGCTTCGTCTTGAAACAAGTCACTAAACTCTCCCCACACTCTGCGTTCTGTTGGATACTTCCATTCTTTTAATATCCAACTGCTACTGTTGGCTTTATTATCTCCACCAACACTAAATTTAAAAGTGTAACCTGCTACTGCCATTTCGGGTATGTTATCTTTTCCTCTATCACCTCCGTTACAGAATACATAATCATGATCATGTCCGAATGCATCGCGAACTTGTATAAGTCCTTTAGTTACACTTCCATCAGCATCATCAACAGCATACACATTGTCTACCATGTCCATACGTTGAATAATAATTGATCTTTCTTCAAAAGGCATAAAGGGTCTGCCTTTCTTTCTTGTGAGCCAGTCATCGCTATTTACTAGTACTACTAATTTGTCTCCAAATGTAGCCGCTTGTTCTAATAAATTTATATGACCTGAATGTAGTGGATCAAAACCTCCACTTACTACAGCAATTTTCATATTTAATTGGAGCCTCTACCTCGTTTTCTTAAAACTTTTACTCTTTCAACTTGATTCCAGGCTTTACGTTTCTGTCTTTTGCCTTTTAGATGAGCTTGTCCTGTTGGTTCTGGGGGTAGCCATTCCCCTCTCATAATCATATTCTCTTGTTTATTTTTATGACGTTTGATGGCTTGATCTTTCATTCGTTTTCTTTTAGCACTAGGCTTTTCGTAATATTCTCTTTTAGAAAGTTCCTTTTGAAAATCCATTTTTTCTAAAACTTTTTTAAGGCGTCTTATGGCTCCGTTGACATCGTCATTTCTTACCTCAATGGCTCTACCTTTAAACTTGTCTAAGTAATGCTCTTTCTTTTTTACAAATGGCTTCTTGCTATTGAAGTTCTTCTTATGATCGTTATTTTTCCAACTCATCTATTCCTCTATAAATTTTATAATTTGTGTCTGTCTCTTCTCTTCCTTCATATATTAATGTAGGTAAATTTTCATCCTTATATGGATAGTTATCAAATCTTATACCCTTGACCCCATTTTTATTGAACTCATTTACTCTAAACATAATATTAATTAAACTAGACTCTACTAAACTTTTTAAAGCTCTAGCACCCATTTTAGTTTTAATTGCGTGTTTAGAAACTGTTTTTAAATACTCTTTACCAAATTCTATTTCTATGTCATCAAGAGCTAGTAATGATGTAACTTGCATTATAGTACTATTCTTAACATTTGTCAATATGTTTTTTAATTGGGATTCTGTTAAATTATCTAGTGTTGCTATAATAGGTAGCCTACCAACAATTTCAGGTATCATACCATATGATACAACATCTGTTGGTAATATGTTTTCTAGTATTTTAGCCTTGTTGTCATCATTAATTATTTTGCTATTAAATCCTATTTTAGATTTATTTTTTAGTCTTTTTGCAATAATATCTTCTATTCCTACGAAAGCACCGCCTAATATAAACAATACATTTGATGTATCAAACTCTATAAATTCTTCTGAATACTTGTTCTTAGCACTCATCTTGATCTTACATTGTGTTCCTTCTATAAGCCTTAGCAATGCTTGTTGTACACCTTCTCCGGATACATCTCTTGTACTAGTATTACTTTCACTACGTCTTGCTTTTTTATCTATCTCATCTATGAAAACAATACCTTTTTGAGCAACCTCAATATCGTAATCTGCTAAAGTTAAAAGCCTTTCTAATACACTTTCTACGTCTTCTCCTACATATCCTGCTTCAGTCAATGTTGTTGCATCTGCTATCGCAAATGGGACGTTTAATTTTTTAGCAAGGGTTTTTGCTAATAATGTTTTACCTGTGCCTGTAGGACCTATTAATAACAAATTAGTTTTATCTACTTCAACATTTTTAATAACATTAGTTACACGTTTATAATGATTATAAGCATTTACAGAAAGTATCTCTTTTGCATTATCTTGGCCCATTATATATTCATCTAAAAAATGTTTAATTTCTTCTGGCCTTGGTAATTCTTCAAAATTTAGATTGCCTATACTAAGATCTTCTTCTTCAGAAACTATACTATAACTTAGTTTGATACATTCATCACAAATATATACTCCTGGCCCAGCAATTAATTTTTCTACATCATTTCTATTTTTACCACAGAAATTACAGGTTAAAATTTTATCTTCGCTCATTTTTTACCTATGTATTTCTTGTTAGTGGGTTCTTTACTGACGTCTGATTGAGGGAGTTGTACAGCCCAAAATCCTAATTTACGTTGCACTTCCTCTTCTGATGATTTTTGTAACATTTCTAATATTTGTTCCTCAGACAAATCTTCTTTATTAAGTTCACTAATAGCCATTAAATGAGCGGCAGTTTTTAAATCACCACTAGCAGGTTTTTCTATTTCTACTGGTACTTCTTTTTCTATTTCAATAATTTTTTCTATCTCTTTTACTACAGGCTCTTTTTGTTTTTCTGCCTGTAGTTGTTGCTGTAGTAAACCTATCTCTCTATTTAATCTTTTTATACTTTCTGAGGACTCGATTGTGACTACTCTTTCTGGTCCTGGTACTTCGACGATTCTTTCTGGTCCAGGTACTTTCTTTTCAACAATTCGTTCAACCTCCTTGATGACCTCAACCTCCTTTGGAACTTCAACTTCAACGATCTTTTCAACTGGCACCTCCCTTTCAACTACCACTTCTTTAATTACTTCAACCGGAACTTCTACTATCTTTTCTACTTCTTTTTCTATTATAACTTCTTTAGGCTTATCGTCAAGTGCCTTTAATGTTTTTGCGTATTTTGTCTCCAATAACGACAAGGCCTTTTTTAATTCGTCCGCTCTTTTTTTTTGGGAGGCACTCTCGGCCATTGCCACTGCGGCATCTTCTGCCGCACTTGCCTGTTCTTTTTGTAATTGTTTAAATGCTTCTAGGTCTTCTACATCAGGCAGTTTGTCAGGATTCAGTTCATCTAAAATGTCTTGTTTGTCTTCTGGTTCTAGATCTTTATCCCAAAAACTTCCTGGATCACCTTCTGGGTCTCTTGGTGGTTCTTGTGGCCCTGTACTTTCTAAATTAATTCCGTATCGTAATAGTGTTTGGTTAGCCGCAATTAACATCATAACTGCTAGGGGGTCAAACACAAATACAAATAGCAGAATAAATATTCTAATTGCTTTATCCATAACATCTTGATCTGATGCACCATAAAGTAATTCAGCCACATACTTAATTGGGCCTACTTCTCTTTCTAAGTCTCTTACTTTGCTTTCTGCTTCAAACTTTTCGTCTTTTAATACGGCAATAACATCATATATGCCATCTATTTGTGAATTAAATTCGTCTATCTTTATTAAATTATCGTCTTGTGCTGATTGACTGTTATTTCTTAATCTGTTTATTTCTTCGTTAGCATCGTCTATGGTCTTTTGTGCCTGTAATCTATAGGCATCTATATTTGCTTGTTGCTTGTCTATGTCTGCTTTGATATCTGCACGTTGTTGTTCTTGTTGAGCATACAACTCATTAGCCTGTGCAACATAGTCTATCTTTTCTGTTTCGCCTTGCTGAAATATTCCGCCTTCATCTAATACAACTACTTCAACACCTTTGTTTCTTAAATCGTTTACTGCTTTATCTAATACTGCTAGTTGGTCTCTGAGTCTGTCTATTTGTCCTTGTGCATAATCTATATCGCCTTGTACTCTTGCCCATGCACCATCTCTAATTGTTTCCTGTTGTGTTATACTTTCACTTACATCAACAGTTCCACCTATACTAAGTATCCTGTCTTCCAGTATATCAATTTTATTTTCTTCTCTGGCAATTTGGCCGTCTAATCTATCTACCTCTGCAAATGCTACAGCACCATCGCTTGATACATCAGAAGCGGCTTTGGAAAGATAACCGTAGATACCAGCAGATGTAATTAACATCAAGACAATTACGGCAGTGGTCAAATATGATTTGAGTGCTAGTGAAGTTTCGTTCCAATAACGATATAACCAACTGGCTGTAAGAAGTTTACCAACTTCTAAAACTCCAGCCATAATGGCGATACTCAATGGCATACCACCAAAGAATATCATAAGTCCTGCTATACTAAACCAGGCGGCTACGCCGGCAATAGCAATAGAGGTGATTAAAGTTAATAGTCCAAACCACATAATGTACTATTTATCGTATTTTTGTTAGGGAATTTATAGAAAGTGAAGGGCAAGTAGATATCACTCTTGCCCCCATTCAAAACTATTCGTTCATCATTATATCTTTCTTCGTTATCTCAGTTAGATTCCTGACTGTTGGCCAGCGAATCTAAATTTCTGAGTGTCTGCAAGTTCACAAGTTGCACTATTGGCATCATGTTCCTTGACAGTAACCTTTTGCACCCAACATCTACCATTGCTGATATCATTAACAATAGCATCTGCTTTGTCAAAGGCCATTTCGGCAAACCGCTCACATCCTGTTGCTTTAACAACTCTCATGTCAATAAGACCTTTGTCTTGTAACATTTGAACTGTCTCCATCTCAGGATCATCTTCGGCTACCAAGTAAGTATGGTCAAACATTTCCTTTAACCATGTCTTAAGTTCTTTTAAACCACCAAAGTCTACTGCCCAGTTGCGTTCATCTAATTCATCACAACCAAAAGTAAACTCAAATTGTAAAGCATAGCCATGTATTAAATTACAATGACTATCTGCTCTCCATTGTCTGAATGCACAACTGTGACCAGTTGCATGTGTATATGTTTTACCGGAATAAAAACGTTTCATACTTGTACCTCTAATATATTGTATATTATATACTCTATTTAGGCAATGTCAAGTAGTTTATAGTATAATCTGGTTCAGTATTGTAGCAAGTCTGTATCCTGCTAGAACTAGGCGTTGCTCTGCTATTGGTAAATGATGTTCTAAGTATTCCGCGTCAATGTTTTCAATCTCTACATTGTATCCGAAACTGTGTAATCCTAATACATCTTTGCTTTCTTGTGCCCACATCACAGGATTGCCTAATAATACTGTAGGTTTACGTTTTGCTAACTGGTCTGCATAATCATACCATGCAATATCGTCTTTGATCAGTTTATGTTGTAATACAGCACCGTCCCAAATACTGTGCATATTAGACTTCTTTATGTGCGGTGGATACTTAGGCTCTCTTAATGCTAACTGATGTACTTGCAATTTATTTAATTTAAGCCATTCGTTATAGCCTTCATAGTTAAGAGCGTCTTGAGTTGCTTGATCTATATTAACCTCATGACCACTACCACCCCTATCTTCTTTCTCACCTACATGCAATGGTTGATGAATGTCACCTATAAAGTGTCCTAAGAACATTAAACTTTCTGCTCTATCTATATCAGGTAACTTTTTATTTCTAAGTAATCTGATATGCATCTGTATTGCTTCAAGTACACAGGATTCTGGAGGACAATCACTTGCCTCAACTTTTAATTTAGATTTTGGTATGTTTACAAAATGCCAAGGAAATGTATTGTCTCTGTTTGGTCTGACATAGTCCGGCCAATTGCAACTTTCAGCAAAACTCTTATTGTCTAAAAGTCTATCTACTTCTGCTTTTACTTCTGGTGTTAGATGATTTTCTGCAATTTGACATACTGTTGCATGTCCTGTATTCCACCAACCAAAACTAAATGTAGAAAATAGTAGAAGAGATAAACTTAAAAACAATTTGTTCATTACTTTTTCTTTTTTTCCATAATGGCAGTTGCTTTATCAACATCCTTTTGGCTTACAATTCCTTCTCGCAATAATTTTTCTCTGTTTGCCATATGTTTCATTTGGATTTCTTCTTTGCTACCACCAAAGTATGCTACTGCATGACCTTCTTCAATAAGAATTTCTGTTGCCATTCTCCATGAATCTGTTGGACCGTGGTAAACACTAAAGTCGCCTAGTATTCTACCAAACTTACCTTTCATGTCTTCACCATCTTTATTAATCTGTGTCTTAAGGATTGGGCCTGACTTGCCACCTATAAGTTCTTTTAATCTCGTTTTACTTGCGTTACCAAAAACTTTTTCTACTTTGTCTGATGTTCTACTTTCTGGTGTATCTATACCCATAAGTCTAACACGTTCATCTGTAAGAACTATTCCGAAACCTAGATCTATATCTACGTCTGCGGTGTCTCCGTCCACAACTTTCAAGACTTTACATCTATACTCATACATACTGTTACTCCTAATTGTGTGTATTATAACAGTATATATTTATCGTAATCTAATCGTTTCTTTCCAGGAAGGTATGATTTTCTACTACTAGCCTTACCGGATAAACAGTACTCCAACTAGGTGTAGAAATATTATGATTATAGTAGTGTGTGGAACCTCGTGTAGGATCTAAATACCAAACTCTTTCTCGAAGTTTCATCGCAACTTGTACTGATGTTACCCAGTCTCTCATATTAGGCTCTATTACTTTACCAGCCCTTGGTTGAGCTTTATAATATAATTGAGGGTCGTCTTTAAGACCATCGCAATACCAGGCAAATTGGCACATGTCTCTTATAACTTTGCCATTCCATAGTTTTGCTTCATAAACAACACCACAAATTGTGTCAGGATATTTAGGATGTTTGACTCTGTTGAGGACAACATTACCTACTGCTTGTTTGCCTTTTAAACTTTCGCCACGTGCTTCGTAGTAAATGTTTTGAGCCATACAATATGTTTCGTCTATTGTATTTTGATCTATAGGTCCTACAGACGCCATCATAGATATTAATAATGCTTTAGCAGTTTCTATGCTTACTTCAATCATAGGTATCTCCATTTAGTTATACTATTATAACAAAATATCTGTCTATGTCAAATGTGTTATTTTACTACTTGAATACTAGATGTTGCTTCAGTAAATACCTTAGCAATTTCTTCTACTGTTGGCAAATATGCAACAACAGTACTTTTATTTATGCTTATCTTTTCAGGACTTGCACTCATTAACCATGGCACTAATCCCATCTTTCCATCAGGATTTGCGGCAACCACACTAGCTCTTGAAACTACTAGTTCATCGTCATTTTCACCTTCAAATCTGCCAAGTACTTCCTCGCCATTCATTAATTTTATTGTGACTACATCATTTTTTTCTATTGGTTTTGCTATTAACATCTGTTTTATCTGCCCTGTTTTGTGTTTAATAACTGTATTTAATCGTTATAAACTACTTTAAGTGTTTAATCTGGTCAGTTAAGTAATATCTGAGAACTACTTTTGGTTCTCAAATGGAGGATAATATATGGATATTCTTAAAAGTGTTGGCGGATGGGCCAAACAACTTACAGAAGTCGGTATTAGTGTTATTGCTCTCGGCGTAGTGCTGGAGGTTCTATTCGGTGGAGCAGTTCCTTTCCTAGGAGATTTTCAGGTTGTTACAAACATCATGGCTATCTTAAATGGATTGAGTAACGAAGGCTTACTAGGATTAGTAGGTGTTTGGATACTATACCACGTCTTTAACAAGAAGTAGACATACACGTTATAAGGAGCCCTGAACTAGTTCAGGGCTTTTTTTTGGCATTTTTACCGCATTTCAGCACTATTTTGTTGGTCTTTGTTAAATATATTTGTTGGGCAGAATAGATTTCAGTCTAACAGTAATAAAAAATCGGCTCCCTCGTAGTAAAGCCTAGAATAGCAGGAGAAACTGCAAATGACTGTTCCAACATTTGATGACATGCAAGGTGGCCACCAAGCATTACAGTTAGGATAGTTTCTCTAATTCTTTTATTAGAGCAAACTTATTAGGTGCATTCCTACTTCCGTGTAGGTGTATAATTTGTGCATCTTTTATATCACAAGCATTCCATTCATTTGAGTATGCTTTCCTCTGATCCCAATTTTTTATAAACAACTGATGTCCTTGATAAGCCATTGTGGGATCTAAAGTATTCTCCAACGTTCTTCCTTCTTGGTCCCATAACATTTTGTTTAATATAAACTGTTCTGTATTCCAACTATTAAAGTCCCAATTTTCTGCCATCTCTAATCCCATATCCCAAATGTCTTGACTCATTGTGCTAGGATAGTATCTGACATCTGCATTAAAGAAATGTTGATGCTGTATGTTGTAATGGTTTGGCTCTACACTACTTTTAGGATCAGTATAATTAAACATCATGAAGTCATCATACTTGCCAAAAAATTCTGTAGGCTTCATCATTATATTGTCTGGTCCACAGTATAATATATTTGTATCGCCTTGTTTCCATATATCATATATCTCAAAGAAATGATCCTGGAATACTTCCTGAATGTTATCAACTTCCTTGTTAAAAAATATAAACTCCCAATCTCCTTGTAGATGTTTCTCAAAACTTCTTAAACTGATATCGTGCATTTTCATATACCAGTCATATAAGTCTCCCTCATCACTGCGATCCCCAAACCACATTGGAGATTTAATTTTGTATAAACTTCTGATTAGATAATTTTTCATACCACAAACATTACATTAGGAAAATATTGAACATATTGTGTAGACTTTCCTTCTCTGATTTCTTCTACATTAGATTTAATTTCATTAAAGAAGTTCCATGCAAGAGGCACTACTACTATGTGTTCGTCTATATCTAGACTACTTCTGTCTTTTATGGGTATGTTGGTACCTGGTGTAAGTAAGCCTTGCTTTAGTTCGTTATCATCAACAATCCAGTCCAACTGTATATCGTTTGCATTTAACACCGTCATACCTTTAGCCGCCGCACCATATCCTACTACAGGTGTGCCTTCCGCTTGGCACTTAGTGACTAAGTCTTTTAATTTCTCTACTATACTTCTAGCATTTAGTCCAAACATTTGATAGAAGTTAGGATTGTGTCTGCCTTCTTTATCTTCTTTTCTTATTGTTTCTGTAACTGAACTTTGTACATCAGCACCTTGATGTTTTAATACAAACACATAACTATCTCCGTGTATAGGAGTTATAACTATATCAGTCAATACTAAACCTGCTCGTTCGGCTAGTGTCTTCATACTGTTTGCACTAAAGAAACTTATATGCTCATGGTATGTTGTATCAAATTCATTACGTTGATACATTTGACTTTGGCTTGTTTGTATGTATGCTGTGCCATCTGGTGTTAAAGACTTCCTAACACCTTCTAAAAACTCTAGTGGGTTAGGAGTATGGGCACAAACATTCTGTGCTGTGATCACATCCATCTGCGGATAACTTATAGGCCAATATGCATTACGCACCATGTGTCCTTTCTCTAATGCTATCTCAAATAAATTTTTAGCAGGGTCTACGCCAAATGTTTTCCAACCCAGTTTCCTAAAACTATCTAATTGAGTTCCATCATTACATGCTATGTCTAATACATTACCATGATCTAAGTCTTCTCTAGTATCTACAAACTCTGCAAACCAATCACAATAGTCTCTGAGTGTTTGGCTTGTACCTGTTACATATAAGTAGTGATCAAACATTGCTGTTGGGTCTACACTTACAGGCAGTTGAGTATGATAACAATCAGTACATAAGTTAAGACCAAGTTGATAAGAGTCTCCAGCACCGCTACCGTCATGATAGTTATTTGCTAATGGCTGTTCAGCCAAGTCTAAAAATTGTGTTAAATTAGAGCCGCCACATGCTACACATTTATTAAGTGTAATGTATGACTTCTGCTCTGTGTCCTTTATTGCATTTTGCATAATGCTTAACCATCTCCTGTGTGATACTGTCTAGTGTATCTGTAAACTTAAAGTTAAATGTATTTTCAAACTTTGTTGTGCTGATACCAAAGTCATATGTTTTATTCTGTAACTTTTCGTTAAAAACAACACTAGGCGGATCTTTATCTATTACAGGTACGTTAGCATGTTTGCCTACTGCTTCTGCAATCTCTCCTGCTGTGTTTGTAAAACTTGCTGTGTTGTAGACACCTCTATTTGATTTCTTATTATTGTCAATAATAGTTTCTACTGCTCTACATAAATCGTTTATACCTAATATACTTCTGCGAGTGTCTGCATTAAAGACGTGTATCTCACCCTTTTGCATAGCAGTATTCACCATAGCATTAATCATTACGTCTGTTCTAATACTGGGTGCTGGTCCATTTACAGTACCAAACCTCAAACCGTAATAGTCAAGTGGACTCAAATGCATAATGTGATCTATGTGTAACTTAGTCATATCATAATAGTTAATAGGACTAAAGTTTACATTGTCTTCTGCTATGTTAGTATCTGATGTGTTACCATACACACTAGCACTACTGGCATATATAAATTTTTGTGTTGTTAATTTGTTAGTGAGGTTTACAAAATTTCTTACGTTGTTGTTAAAACTGCTTTGTAAGTCTGTGTCACACATCTTAACACTACTGTGACCTGCTGTGAGTACAACAACATTAAACTGCTCTAAGAACTTAGGAGTTAAATCGTTGTAGTCCATATTAATAGTATGGGCATAAGAATGATTACCAAACCATTCTAAGTCTACATTGGTAATTTCATGTTTGTCTGCAAGATGCTTACCAATTGCTGAGCCCACATAACCACAGCCACCAATTATTAAAACCTTCATGTTGCTATTTACTTAATTTAAATTTATTTTTTAGGAGTTTCTGAATACTTCTTTATTGACATTAAACGATGGTATTGATATTTCATTCTTCCAAATATATCTTCTATCATAAGGTATCTTTACAGAAAAATCTTCTAAACAATAAACTTTACCTGGATACTTTTGATATGCATACCTCATAGACTTGTAGTTGTCTATTAGTTGTTGCGTATATCTATCAGCAACTTCTTGAGTTACATCTATATTATATTCTTTTACCTTTCCATAGTGATGTTCATGATCACCTGCCATATTCCATGCAATCCAACTTCTTGCTTGAGCTTCAAAATCTCTCCTATATAAGTACATAAACTCATCACATATTGTAGATAATTTATCTAGTTTAACTAAACTATGGTCAATATGATCAGGCATAAGTTTAAACACAAACTTAGAAGGTATTGTTAATTGTTTTAGGGCAAAATTAAAATCTCTATTGTCATTAAAATATTCCCAATTACCTGTAGGATTTATTCTATTACCTAAAAATGTTTCTCTTATAAAGAAGGTACTTCCAGTTCTGTAATTACAAATTATACAGATTCTTTTACCTCTAAATTTTATATCAGGAAGATATGATTGCCTTCTAACCTTATGTTCTGATTTGGAATCGTTGTTTTGCTTGTTCATATAATTGTTTACTGGCTAAGTTTTTTGCTTTTGCTTCACATTGTATATCAAAATCTTCCCAAAAACCTAATGCCCAGTCATTCGCTTTCTCATTTGGATAAAAATCGGAGTGTGCTCTTAATTTTTGCTTTTTACTATTGTGCTCTAAAAGTATATTTATGTTATGCAATTTGTCATGATCAAACCCTTCTGGCATCCATTCATCTCTGCTATAACTATAATGTAATGTAGGCCTTACTCCCCTCCAACTATCTATAACTCTTTTTACTCTGTCGTCATTTGGTTGTATGTACTCTTCATCTCTAATCCAGTGATGGTGAATGTCTAATACCAATGCAACATGTTTTTCTAATTTAAGACTTTCATCTAGTCCCCAACACATTTCATCATTTTCGATAGCAATAGTATTTCGAGCCTCAGGAGATAATTTAGGCAATATATCAATAATGCCTTGATAACCTTTTCTACCTGATATGTGTACGTTACATTTAAAATCCATAAATTCTTTGCCGAAACCCATCCAACGAATCATGTTTGCATGATATTCAAACTCATCAATACTTCGTTCGACTACATCCGATTTATCACTTGCAAGTACACAAAACTGCCCAGGATGAAAACTTACACGAACATCTTTTTCCCTAGCAAGATCGCCAACTTTAGTAAATCCTTTCTCTAGTTCTTTAATTACAGTAGGGTCTTCAAATACATATCTCCATGTAGGTTCTGTAGCCATGGGTATTTGATTACTACCTAGCCTTACCATACGCATGTTTTCTGGTAATGTACTTACATACTCTACTAGATTATATGCACTCTGCATGTTATGTTCAACACAATCTAACAACTTTTGTTCTGCTTTATCTGGATTGTTGTTGCACCAGAGTCTTGTAGTAGACTTTTCAGTATACATCTGCTGTTTTTCTTTAAGTATTTTAGGTTTCTGTGTCTGGTCTTCTTCCAGATATTTACAACAAAAACCAATACGTTTTATAGAGTCATCAAACATACTATAAGTATAACATAGTGTATACAAAAGTCAAGATAAGATAAATACAATTATAGATTTATAACATACCCGGAGATTAAAAAATGGCTACAGTTAAAAAATATAATCTAGCAGGAGTAAGTACCAATATTGAACTTGGTAAACAAGGTTCATATATTACAGGTAATAGCTCGGCAATTGGATTTTACACATCAGGAGATGCTTTACAAAAGATTGCAATCGCAGATGCAACAGTAAGTACACAGGCTGTTACTAAAGCACAATTAGACGCAACTACAGAAGATCTTGTACAGCATATAACATTAGATGTTGATTATGATACATCAGGTTCTAGTAACATTGCCACTATTGCCGCAGGTAGTAGAATTATTTCAGTAACAGTTGACATACCAAGTGCTTGGACAGGCGGTGGTGCAGGAGACTATGTTGAAGTAGGTGATACATCAAACGGTTCAAGATTCATTAGAAGTGGAGATGTTGACGTAACTAAAGTTGGCCAATATCATTCTCAATATCAATACGAATATTCAGCAGAATCAGTGCTTACAGCAGAAGTAACAAATGGTGCCGCAAGTGCCGGAAGTGCAACAGTTAGTGTTGTATTAGCAAGTGATAGTGTAAGTGTAACTGATTACGGTTCAATTAACCAATCACAAAACAGTAACAGCGACTTAGGTAATATTAGTTAATAGGAGACAGCATGGTAGATTCAGTAAAGAACTATGGTATAGCAGGTGTTAGTACCACTCTAGAACTTGGTAAACAGGGTGCTGTAATTGATGGTAGCGATAGTTCAGTTATATCTTTTAAAGACAAAGACGGTGCTTTAGAAAATGTTGCAGTTGCAGATGGAACAGCAAGTAGTCATGCTGTAACCAAATCACAACTTGATAGTTCAGTAGGGCAAAAACTTTCTGTAAAAGATGTTAATTTTTCATATGATAGTGGTACTATAGCATTTGGTACAGCATCTGCTAACACTACCATACAGCAAGTTATGGTAGAAAAAGGTGCAGGTAATTGGACTGATGCTAATAGTACAACAGAGGTAACACTAGGCGATGATAGTGATAACGATAGATTGTTTTCAGGATTTGAGCCAGCAGGAGGCCAATTTATTATAGATGCAGACCATACATATAGTTCAGAAACAGATATTAAAGTTTATGTAACTCAAGGTGGAGCATCAGCAGGTACAGGCCAAGTTAGAGTATTTTATACTGGTGTTATATCATAATATGAAAATTGGAGAAGTAACTAATAAGACGGTCAGACACTCTGACCCTCTACCAAAGCTCAGTAAGCCTACAACAGGCAGAGAGCAAGAACATCCATATACAGGAATGTTAGTTGGTAGTAAGTACAGTGAAACCCAATCTACCGATACCGGTATGTATAACCCACAGCCATCACAAGTTTATTATAAAATGAAAGAATTTTTAAAGATGGCTGTTAAAGGTGGATTTACTAATATTAATGATATATTAAATGATGAAAACTTTGATATTATAGCAAGTAGATTAGCACAAACAGGTGTTGATTTAACTGATTCTAAAGAGACTGCAGGTGAGCCAATTACAGAAGAGCAATTTGATCAACTAGCAGAAAAACAAGATGCTTGTTACCACAAAGTAAAAAGCAGATACAAAGTATGGCCTAGTGCCTATGCAAGTGGTGCCTTAGTCAAGTGTCGTAAAGTAGGTGCTAAGAATTGGGGCAACAGTTCCAAGAAGAAAAAATCCAAAAAGAAATAACATGTTTATCCGTGAAATAATTAGCGAAGGCGAAGTCATTCAGGGTAAGTTTCCTAATAATAGTAGCCCTACAGAAAATTTTACCTTACATGTTTTTATGTCTCCTGCACCAGGCGTACAACCTGACTGGATACCTAGTAAGCCAGGATATATAAAAGACCAATATCAACTAAGCAAAGAAATAGAAGACACTTTAGCAAAAGGTATTAAACCAGAGAATATCAAAGTACAGGTAAATGGCACTTACATCAGAATGCCTGAGTTTGGTATCACAGAAAATTTAGATGAAAACTTTCCAATCCCACCGACTAATGATAAGTTATTGCAAAAAATTAGGGACTGGCAAATAAGAGGTACTGCTACTGGCGATAGTGAATTATTTAGTATGTGTCATAGTTATTTGATGGATCCAGATAAACCTATGGCAGGAAAATTAGAAGTAATACAAAAAATAGATCTTGCAATGGATATGGATTCATCTGAAACTCCTACAGAAAAAGATGTTTATGATTATATAAGAAACTCAGGAGTGGATATGCCATTCAATTCACCAGTTGGTGAAAATTTAAGAGCCTGGTTTGGCAAAGGGAAGAAAGGTGGAGCCGGTGGTGGCGGCTGGGATAGATACAACACCAAAGGCGAAAGAATTGGTAAGTGTGGAGATGCTAAAAAAGGCGAAGGTAAGCCTAAGTGTCTTAGCAAAAGCAGAGCCGCAAGTTTACGGGCCAAAGGTGGTAAAGCCGCCATTGGTGCCGCAGTTAGGAAGAAACGTAGAAACGACCCTAATAAAAACCGCAAGGGTAAGGCTAAAAATGTTAGCAATACTACTCGCAAAAGTAAAAAGTAAATAGGAGAATATTATGGACTATTTAAACAACGCAAAAGATTGGGTAAAAGGCAGAATTGGTGAAAGAACTTCACTTGATGGTGTCGCCCTTATCGGAGTTTGTGGATCTATTATCTTATTCGGTGGCATAGTAAAATTAGCCGCTTGGGTGGGATTAGGATACGGTATATACACACTAGTTAAAAAAGAAGACTAACTAATATTTCACACAACCTATGGGCTATACTAATAAATAGTCCATATGGTTACAACCAATTTAACATTAAAGCATTATAAAAATGTTCTTACATCAGAACATTGTAATTTAGTATTAGACTATGTTAATTCCATACCAAAAGGAAATGTTGTAAACATCAAAAATGAGTACGGAGAAGTACCTACTGAAAAGTGGTACGGTATTAATGTAATACCTAATAGATTTAGGTTCCAAAAAGACAAATTTGACTTTCTGTCAGAATCAATCAATAATAATACACCTTACAATTATAATGATTGGGCTCTTAATATGGTATATGTGAACTCTTATTATAAGGGAGACGTGTGTGAAAGACATATTGATTTAAATACTGGGTACCGACAAGAATTAGTAAAAGAAGGAAAGGATCTTTATACTGCAATTATACTTTTAAATGACGATTTTGAGGGAGGTACACTCAAGGCAGGTAATAGAGATATGCCTATAGATTTAGGTTTAGGAGACATGGTTGTAATAAACGGATTTACAACATCACATCTGGTTACAGAAATTACTAAAGGAGAACGGCACACTCTTGTTATTTGGGGTAAAAGTGGTTAATAAAGTAAAAGATGTTTTTAATGATTATAATATAATTACACATGGCCCTGTAGACCCTTTAAATCTATCAGCACCAAATGGTCCTTGGATTATAGGAAGTTTTGCTCTATGGTCTTATTTAAAACACGTTAAAAAAATACATGTAGACTGGATGTATAATGATATAGATTACATTGTCTCAAACGAAGAACAAGGTGATAAACTATTAGAATATTTTAAAAACACCAAGGAACCAATGGAAGCTCATCCTAGAGCAGAAGGAATTTTTAAATTTGGTAAGTATCAGGTTAATATAAATCCTTATGAAGATGTTAGATTTAGACTGTATGATGCTGATATAGATATAACACAAGTAGCAACAGATAATAAAAATTTCTATATAAGTAAGTCTGCTTTAAATAGTTTAGAAAATAATAGTTTTAGACTTACAGGAAGAACCTTTAACTTGCCTCTTACTAATTTAAGAATAGAAAAATACACCAAAAGAGGGTTTGTATTTAAAACATAACCTATAAATACTCCGAACGGAGAATAAAATGCCAACAAAATTTAAACCCTCACAAACAACTTTAGTTAAAGGACAGGGAAAAGTTACACAGAACTACTATATTAAAAATACGTCAAAAGAAGAACTTATAGATTATATCAATAAAGGACAAAAGCCTAAAATAAAAGTAAAATGTATAAGAGAACTGGATCGACGTGGTATTAAACTAGTGTGGAAAACACCTAGCGAAGACTAAAAAAGTGATAAATAGTTTACATGAAACTAGTAAACTTCTTCGAAAATAGCAAACCCGGATCAGGATTTCAGGAGCCTAGTGAGTCAGGTTGTTTAGGCAAACAGATTAAAAAAGGCAAAGCCAAAAAATCTGAATCTAAATTAAACGAATATAAGTATTACATAGTCAAAGGCCCTAAAGGGTTTAAGGAAAAAATACTTGCCTCTCACGAAAATGATGCTAAAACTAAAGCAAGACACTTAGCATACCGTCAGGGTAAAGCAAGTGCTGGTGCTAGTAGGTTCAGTGGTACATCAGACAGTGACTTTGAGATTGTGGAAAGCATAATGATAGAAGCAATCAGTGTATCTGATGATATGATTGGCGAACCAGACAACTTTTATGATGCTGAAGAAAGACAAGAAGCACACGATGAATTACTTGATGCTTTAGACGATTGTCGTGCTGATCACGAAAAAGCAGATATTATGCATGGGTCTTGCCCTAATTGTTCAGGCACAGGATATCAAGATGCCGAATACCCAGAATATGACGATGATGGCGAAGAGATAGAAGACTCTGCTTTCGAATGTGATGGTTGGGGAATGTACGGATGTGACGAAGGTGAAATGGTTGGTGCTAGTTGGGTTGATATTATTAGACACGACGAGCGTAAAGCAGAAAAACAGAAGGCGCAAGACAATTATCCTGGTGATGAAGCAGTAATTGATCAGATCGCTAGAGCAGTTAAGCAGATGGACGATCCCAGACAAATGTATCAGTATATGAAAGCAGATTATCCATTTATGGGCGTTGCTCAAAGAAGTGACCTAATTGCTAAAGGTATGAAAAAGGCTGGACTTACAAGTGAGAGTATCACAGAAGGCGAAGAAAGAAGTATTATACACGATGGTTGTGTAGATAAATTAGTTGATGAATTTCGTGGTGAAGAACATCAGTTTGAAAACATAGGTGATTTAGAATACGCAATTTATTCAGAATTAGAAAGACTAGATGTTGAAGATTGTGTTGACCCAGATGAGGAACATGGCGGGCAACGTATGGGCGACTTTGCTAGTGGCGGCGTATTAAATGTTATAGATAGCAGTAGTGTTATAGAAGAAGTTCTAGAACAATTAGATACATCGGAATTAGAAGAAGGCAGAATAGAAGATACATTTGGAACTAAAACAATTGACAAATACGACAAACCAGAAAAGAAGAAAAAAGAAGACACAAAGAAAAATTTAGAGATAGAATTAATTAAAAAATTATCTGGCATTAAATCAGTAGATGAAAATTTAAAAGATTTAGAAAGATTAGACTTACAAGGATATAAAGGACTTGATGGTAAAATATATAAATTTTATCCAAAAGAGGGGCCAACAAATCAAACAACAGGAAAACCTATAGGAATGTTTAGAACTGATGACGGATTTGAAGCATTACCTCCTATCGTAAATCCTAAAGAGCCATCAGTATTCAAACAAGGCACTAAAATAGGTAATGATCTAATGAAGCAAAGGATTAAAGTCAGAGACAAAACAGCACCTGGTAATCCGAGAGTTAAAAAAGAAAAGCCAGGGTTTTTTGGTAGTTTATTTAATGACATACATGAAGATGCAGAGTCAGATGCTTCAGAAGTAGCAGTATCTAAAATGATTGCTAAAGCATTGGGTAATGAGAATCGTTGGACAGAAATGTCAGCCGCAGAACTATATGCAGAACTAGAAAGCCAAAATACAGAAATGGCAGACATGGTTAAAGATGTTGCTAAAATGATTTATGGCGTAAAATTATCAGAAAACAAAAGAGATACACATTGCTCAGATAAGTGTTGTGGTGCAGATGTTAAAGCAGAAGACTGTGAGTGTTCATCAGACTGTCCACATTGTAATTGCAATGCTGACTATATAGATAACAAAAACCTGGGACATCCTGATGGTGTGACCAGTGATGAAGAAGACAAACTCCATGGTAGGATCCATAAAATTAGAGAAGATGAAATCACATTAGAAGACAGCCAAGACTTTCACGAAGAGTTTGGTATACTAGGCTTTAGCATAGATGAAAATGATATGTTTGAAGCAGAGTATCAGGGTCGTAAAGTAAAACTCAATAAGCCTATGCGTGGCGATGTTAAGAAGTTTAAAGTTTATGTTAAAGACCCTAAAACAGGAAATGTTAAAAAAGTAAACTTTGGACATGGTGGAACATCAGCAAAACGTAAAACAATGCGTATCAGAAAGAGCAATCCTAAAGCCAGAAAGAGTTTTAGAGCAAGACATAATTGCGACAATCCAGGACCAAAAACAAAAGCACGTTATTGGTCTTGCCGTAAATGGTAGTAATCACTACTAGTTTATTATAAGTACATACTACTAGACTGTTCAAGTCTATAGTGCTATAATAATAAAAATGAAAATATCAATCACAGGTCATAGTAAAGGAATAGGTAAAGCATGTTATGATGTTTTATCTAAAGATCATGATGTAATTGGATTCAGTAGAAGCAATGGATTTAATATTTCAGAACCTAAAAAAATATTTAGTGCTAGTGTAGGCTGTGATGTATTCATAAACAATGCTTACATTATGGATACTGATGATCAAATAAAATTATTTAAAATCTTTTTTAAAGAATGGAAAGATGATGAAAATAAATTTATTGTAAACATTGGTAGTAAAAGCAAATATTATCCATACAATCCTAACATGCCTAACTTAACTGCAAACTTCCGTAGTGGTAAAGGTTATAATGACAATAAAACAGATCTTGCAGAAGTTGTATATGACAAGCAGTTGTTTACAGCCAAAAAATGCAGAATAACAACTATTAATCCTGGATACACTAACACAGATTTAGTTGCCAGATTAGTTAATGAAGTAAATATGCTATCTCCACAAGAAGTTGCTAATACGGTTAAATGGGTTATAGAACAACCAAAACACATTGAAGTAGGCGACCTTGGCATTTGGCATCCTTCAGAAAGATAAATAGTAGTTGTGAAACATTTAATTATATATCCTGGAAGATTTCAGCCGATGCTTAAACATCATGTTGCTGTGTATGATGCCCTTAAAAGAAAATTTCCTGATGCTGAAGTAATATTTGGGACCTCAGATAAAGTAGAGCCGGGCTCTCCTTTTAATTTTAAGGAAAAACAAATAATAGCATCAGCTCATGGTATCGACCCAAGTAATGTTGTTCAAGCAAGATCTCCATATGTTCATTCATTCTATAATGACAAATATAATTTTGAAGATTACTTTGTATTTTTTGCAGTAGGAAAAAAGGATGCAGATACTAGGTTTGCAATGAATAATATTGATCCTGATACTGGCTTAGACATGAAAGTTAGAGCTAATAAAGAAACAGGAGAATTTGAGCCTAAGTACTATCAAATGATAAATACATATAACGAAGACAATCCTAAACCGATGTCAGAAAGAGGCTATATTTATCCAATGGATAATGAGATCGTTGATGGAGAAGTTGCAAGTGCTAGTGCTTTTAGAAGTGCTATGCAAAATGCCCCTGATAAAGAGGCGGCAAGAGATATATTTAATAAGCAATTTTCAGATTATAAAGAAAATGTATTTGATTTAGTTTATAATAAAATAGTAGGTGAAAAAATGAGTGAAGATTTAAATGTTTTAAAAAAATTAGCAGGACTTGAAGTACAAGAAGGTGCTCCTGTTGAATTTGAGTCAACTGTGAACGTAGACGATATAAAGTTTACACCAGTATCTAAAAGTACTGCTCATCATAGTATAGCAAATAGATTCCCAAAAGGTGTAGATGTAAATGATACATCAGTAAAAAGAGAAGAGTTCATTCAGGCTTTATTGAAGTCACCAGCAAACCTACTTGCAGAAATTAATGAAAGAATATCACCAGCAAATGATAATGGTTTAGAGGCTGGGGAAAAATTAAACAAGATCATACATCAACTTGAAAAAGAAGATGGTAGCATAACAAAACTTAATGACGACAACAAAAAATTTGTTATGGAATTAGTAAAAAAGGCAATTAAGGAAATGGAATTAGATGCTGGAGATGACAGCGAATACGAAGAAGAGCCTAAAGAAGAAAATTTAGATTTATCAGATATCAAAAATGACTATGGTATAGAAGAGGACGAAGAAATTGCAGAAGGTGGTGACTGCTACCACTGTGATGGAAAAGATGAAGACTGTGAACATTGTGATGGTGACGGGTATGTTAAGTTTGATGACGACCCAAATGAACCTTCACAAGAAGAAATAGACGACAACGAAGCCGCATACAAAAAATATATTGGCAAACATAAAAAAGACGAAAGTGTTGAAGAAAGCAGTGACGATTCAGGAGAAGGTTCTATAAGTGATATGAGTGATGAAGATCTTATGGACTATGTAGGACAAAAGGAAGAAGATATAATAGATGACATTCAACAACATATTGCTCCAGACTTTTTACATAAAGACAATTACGATGAAATGTTTATGAAGTACAGAGAAGAAGTACTAGAACCAGCCGCACATGAGGTTAGTCAAGACGCCGCTGATGGTATGGAGCCTGCAGATGCAGAAGAGTCAATAGAAGATACTGGCAACAAGGCATTAGAAGCCGCAATGGAAGAACTTAAAAAACTAGCAGGTTTAGAAGAAGATGAAAAAACTGAACCTTGTCCTAAATGTGGAAAGCAAAGAATTATACTGAAAGCATGTGCTTCTTGCGGTTGTAGTTAAACCAAACATTCTTACAAATAATCATTACGTTAGTTAAATAGTGTTATGCAACCTATTTACGACAAGTTCTTTGCAACTCCAGAAACAATAATCCATAAGACTACTTTTGGTCATATCAAAGCCTGTAACGAAAGACACAATTTACAATGCCAATTTACTGATAATTTGTATAATCCTTGCTCTGTGTTTTTTTATGCTGGAAATAGACATGACGAGCATGTATCGGACGAATTATTAAATCAAGTTATAGATATTGTAAAGGGTAATAAAGAAAGTATACTTTACTTAGACACGATTATAGAAGACTTTGTACATTTTCCTTTTATTATAGCAATTAATAAACTCCTTGATGCAGGCATATCGTCAGATAAAATTAAAATTATTACATCTTATAATCCAGCAGAGTCTTTTAGAGCAAAATTTTTTAATGAAAAACTTTTAGCAGATTGCAATAAGGTAGGGCATAAGTTAAGGGAATTTGGAAAGTATCCACAAGTATTAAATGATCTTAAAAACATAGAAATTTTTTGTTATGATGGATTTTCAACCAGTTATGTAATTCATACAAATCATAATCAACCAGATCTAGTATCTGATTTTTCTTTTATAAAGGAAAGAGCATTTGAAAAACACTTCAGTTTACTGCAAAAAAATTCAAGGTATTTAAGAAAACTATTTCATGCATATTTTATATCTAAAGGTTATGATAAACTTTCGTATTACTCCTGGCATAATATAGGAGAGGATAGTAATTGGGGGGCAAAGGAGGAAAAAGCACTTAGTATGTTAAATATTCCTTTTGATAAAGAAAAGTTTATGAAGCCTGTATATTTTGACGATGTAGATGAACCAGGAGGGCATGACGAATGGAGTGTGCCAAGTGTTGTAAAAAATAATTGTGCTTTACCTATTGTAGTAGAAACATGCAATATAAGAGATGAAGCAGATACTCTTTTTGTAGATAGTTTTTTCTATAAAGAAAATTATTTTTTATCAGAAAAAACTTATAAAAACTTTTTTTACGGTCTTCCTTTTATACATTTAGGTATGCCTTATATAGATATGCATTTGGAAAATATGGGTTATTTTACTTTTAGACATTTGTTTGAAGAAAATAAAATACCAGTAATTAAAAATACTGATGGAATATTAAATGATTTCAATGTATTAGACAATATTTCTAAGATGAGTTTAGATCAACTTAGTAACATTCTAAATAATAAAAAAATTATAGATCAATGCAAACATAATAAAAAAATGCTTGGTAGACTTCTCCCTTTAAAAAATTTATTAAAACAATTAGATAAATACTAATATGAACGAAATAGATAGATTACAAAAATTAGCAGGAATAATGAATGAGGACGATGGCGCTCCAGGTGTAGACTATAAGTCAGACACCGGAGAAGGTGATGTCAAAAAAGTTGCTGTAGGTCATATAGATAACGAAAGAGGTATGATTATGAAAAATTTATACCTTATTGGAAAAGCATCTATTGATATGCATAAAATGATTAAAGACTTACCTGATGCAGATTTCCCACATTGGTGGCAAAGTAAAGTAGTGAAGGCACAAAATTATTTAGATGGTGCTAGAAACTATTTAGATGCTGAATTGAATGCACCTAGAGGTGATGTACCAGAACTTCCTGTAGAGCCAGAAAAAGGTGACGACGATCCTTCAGGCGTTAGTTAATTATTAATTAATGTAGTTGCCATTTCAGGCCAAAACTTTCCAGCTCTGGGTCCACCATTGCCTTTACCATCTGATTCTCCAGGAATCTTAACCCAAAGAAATGCATCACATTTTTCTTCTCCTGTATCACATGTAGGAGGTACGCCAACACTTCTATCTGGGGGATTGCACCAATCATTGCCATGTGGACCATTTCCATTACGGCTAGTATCTATAACAAAACACCAATCGTCATTGTATTCACAAACTTTTAAAGCCCATTTCATGCTCTCTTCAGTTGTTCTATAGTTACTTACATTAACACTAAAGCCTTTTACTTTGCTGTTAGATACACTGGAAATAAGCTCTGATGCTTGTTCTGGACTTAACCAATTACTATGACCTATGTCTATATATACTAATGCATCGCTTTCTTCTGTAAGTACATCAATGCCCGTCTTCATTAAATTTATGCGATACTGAGCTTCTTTGGGCGTCATCATAGTGGTATGTGGCAAGGCATCAGGCTCATATATAATAATAGGACTATGGCCTTTTATACCTTTACAAAACTCCTGTAGGAATAAAAGATATTCTGTGGCATCTCCGGCTCCTCCTTTGCTATACTGTCCTATATCTCTGTTAGGTAAATTATATAAAACAAAATAAGGTAAACCAGGTAAAGTTCGTTTCAATAGACGTTTAAGACTCTTATCTAAATTTTTATTTGCGTTTTTATTCTTTTTAGCACCGTACCAAAATGCTACAGGTTGCTCAAATATTTTTGCTACATCTGGATGGGTAATTCTATGGTCTTTGACTCTGTCAAAGTCATTTACCCAAAAAGGATAATTGATCATATTCTAACTTTGCGTTGAATTTCTTTTAGATATTTGTCACGTTTCTTCATTGCTCTTTGCAATTTAAAATCGCTTACATGATTTATAAATAGATCGCCTTGTAAATGCTCGTATTCATGTTGGAAACATCTTGAATCCATTCCATCTAACCAACCTTCTACTTCTGTTACGCCATCATAAAGTGTGTAACTAACTTTTACTTTTTCAGGTCTTGATATATGTACATACAATAATGGAAACGATAAACAACCTTCTTCCATTTGTACAGTTTCTTCACTATGCTCTAGTATTTTAGGGTTATATACTCCTACATCTCCTGTACCTTCTAAATGCATTACAAACATATTGTAACTATTGCCTATCTGCGGACTTGCTAACCCTATACCATGTCTATTATGCATAAGCTCAAACATCTTTACTTCTCTTTCAGCCCAATCTGTGCCTTCAGGTGCAGTAAAAGGATCTATATCTGCAGGCCTATGTAAAGCAGGATGCTTAGGCTCTACTAAATTACATACCCAATTATCTGTAGTTTTCATAACTATATTTATTATTTGCCTTGGCCTCTATATGCTTTGATACATCTTTTCTTGCCTTTATTCATAGTAGACATTGCAACTTTAACTTTGCGACCTCTACCACCTTTGCCAATTGATGTACATTTTTTACCTGTGCCATTAATGAGTGATTTATTTACTTTTCTTCTACTTGCTTTTGCCATTATTTATTCCAAAATTTCTTTACTATTTTATCTTCTAATAAGTATGCTTCTTTTTCCCAAGGTTGTCTGCTATAAACAACATCATAATTAAGTTTTTTCCATCTATTTAATGATGGATGTAACTCGCCTTTTATAAATTGCTTGGCATGAACTAATTCGTGTGCAAGGTTTAACATCATTTCATCTAATGTAAATGTTGTATTACCACTTCCACGTGCTAATTCTATTTCAGCACCATTCTTATCACCTGAACATAATGCATAATGATTATTATTGCATCGTGTAACAATTTTAATATCTATTTCTACATCTCTTTTGATTCTAGGCATTAGATATTCTAAAGTATCAAATATAAAAGTTTTAACTTGCTGTTTTTTAGCAATTCTTCCTATTATACTAATACTTATCATAAGTAATTATACTACCTTTATGGATTTTGTCAAGATAATTAAAAATCATTTTTCCGTGATTTCCTTCTTCCTTATGTATTGCATGAGCTTTTACATATTGAGGAGATACATTTGCTTCTAAGCATACAAAGTTACCATTTTGATCTTGCATAAAATCTAGAGCAGTAAACTCTATACCTGTGATCTTACAAATAGATCTACATATATTTTTGAGCTCATCGTTAGGGTGATATAGACTTACCACACCTCCTTTATCTAAGTTAGAAACTATATCTGAAGACTCTTGCGAATTTATTAGTGTTAAACCTACTGTTGGTTCTCCCAAAAAACAAAAGACCCTTATACTTTGTAATATATTATTACTATTTTCTATTTTTTCTTGTACTATTATATCACAATCTTTATAAAATATGTTATCAGTTTGTAAAATTTCTTGTACTTTATTTGCAACTTCATCTGGTTTTACAAGATATATACCACTTCCTAACGACCCTATACTAGGCTTAATTACACATTCTTTATAATCTATGAAATCCTTTTCTTTTATCTCTGGCCCATCGTCAGCAAATACTTTAAATTTAGGCACATTTATACCATGCTTTGCACATAGGCTATAAAAATTTGATTTATTTGCACAGTTTTTTAATGCAGGAACATTAGGAAAAACATGATAGTGACCGCTATGCCAAATTTTACTTAACACAGGCATTATTGAATGAACAAGTTGAGAGCCAAGTCTCACAACAAAAATTGTATTTTTAGGCCAGTCAAGATAATGTTTTTCTAAAAATTCCTCTGTATCTATAACTTTACAATTAGGAAATATCTTTTCTGCTTCTGCAATATATGAATTTAGGTGTACACTTCTTTTTGTGCCAGTAGGATATATTATTACCAACATGTACCTATTTATTTAGAAAAAATGGTACCCTGTAGGAGAATCGAACTCCTGTTGCATGGATGAAAACCATGTGTCCTAACCACTAGACGAACAGGGCACAAATCTGGAGGGATGGTCCACACTTTACACTCATGTCGTGTAATAAATTGTGGACTGGTGTTGCTTCGTGGACCTGTCCCTTACCCGAGGTTATTAACCCCCTATTGATAAATAGGTGTGAGGAGCAGTACACATTGGGAATTTACCATGGGGAACAGTAGTCACTACACTCACCTTTTTACCCAAACCCAGTTTACGAAATACCACACGGGCTCCTCAAAACTTACTATTAAACTCAGCCTTTAACTGTTTTTCTTTTGCTTCTTTGAAATAGACATCCATATCTTCTATTTCAAGCATTTTCTTTAATGCGTCATGTGGCCTTATATCTTCGTATCTAGCCACTTTTGTCGCAACTAATATTAATTCAAATCTGCCTAAATTATGACGCCTACAAACTTCTTGTATATTAACTTGTTCAGTTACTTCTTTTTTATCTTTATTAGGCATATTAATTTTTAAATTAGTATAACATAAGGTATTTTATTGTCAATACCTACTGTTAGGATTATATTTTTTATTGGTGACTTTCTTCCACCATTTACCAAATTGGGCTCCCCAGGTTTCTGATTGGTATTTCTCTTTGAGTGTAATGTAATCTTTATCTATAGGAGGTAGCTCAATAACTTCACCAGCCTTACCTACTGTTCCTTCATATTCACTGTCGCGATTAAATTCTATTTTTTTGCCGCCATGATAATAGTGTAGTATCATCATTCCATCTCGAGCTTCTAAGGCTGATAGGTTTTCATAATAATCTATTTGAGCAAAATCTTCTGCTATAGCATTTATTTTATCTGTATATTGGCCCATGTGTATATTTATTATGTAACTGCTTTAATAATTTCTATAAATACCTTGCCGTATTTTGCAAACCAGCCTTGCTCTTCTGCTAGAGCAATACCATAATTGTTTGCAATCTGTATTGCTGTTTCAGTATCTAAGAATGCACCGCCAACTAAAACAAATCCTGCACTAGAAACTAATAGATACATATGATCATTATCTCTAAAACTATGTATCATTATCATTATTGTACCTGTAAATAGTAGCATATAGGCAGTGAGTTCCATGTGAGGATTAATATCTATTCCTAATGCCATGGTCATTCCAATAAACAAAAATGAACATCCTATAATTTTTAAAGTTCCTTGAACAAATCTGTTTATTTGTTTCTTTTGCTTACTAGTCATTATATTGCCTGGCTTACAACCCAAACTACCCACATAATAAGTAGTTGTCCTAAAATTGCCGCATTTATTAAAGTTTGCATTATAGTTTTTCTCCTAGTTCAAAACCTCTAAAGGTTTTAAACCTTGGGAACCTAAGGCTCCAAATATCATCAGCATCTTGTGATTGTGTTGCCGCATCAGCTCTAATTTCTACTAGTTGACCAATAACACTATCCTGTGCCGCCCAAACATCCTTACGCATGTCATCAGTAAGTCCACTACCCACATTTACATGGAAAAACTTACCATCGTCCTCACCTTCAACTACAAGAGCACCTAACATGCCTTCGTTCTTACCTGTACCCTCTTCAAGTGCTACAACTTTAAGTGTAACTTCAATAAAAGGTTTGACCTTTAACCAAGCATGACTACGTTTACACTTATAACCTTCGCTTATAGGCTTAATCATAAGTCCTTCATAACCTTCTGCTAATGCGGTTTTATTTAGTTTATCAAACTCTGCTCTGCCTTCTTCAGTATCAAAGTTTACACTATACGCATCAACTATTCTGATGCTGTCTGGAAGTAAGTTAGCATGGTCTAATTCAATTAGTCTAGCACGTCTTACTTCAGCATTTTTGCTTGTACCACCAGCATTGAACTCTGCTAATGTTAGCATATCAAATACAGCCAAGTAGGCATCTTCTGTTTGAGCACCAGTTTTTCTGTGTACTTGCTTCATAAGAGTTTGGAAATCATCACTCATTACTTCACCATCAAATACAAGTCCTTCAAACTCTGACTTACCTAAAGCCTCTTCTATGTGAGGGAAATTAGGAAGTATTTTACCATTACGTGAATATAAGGTAGCCGAACCATTTTGCACAATAGCAATAACTCTTACGCCATCATACTTGTATTCAACCATACACTCGCCTGTAATTTTTTTAGGATGTTTTGCACCATCATGTGCCAACATACAACCAAATACTGGAATAATACCTTTCTTTACACCATTAAATGTTTTTACACTTGTACCACATCTAAAGTCCTTGATAAGGATACGTCTGTACCAGTCGTTCCATTGCTCAACTGTGCTGTGGTCTGCTAATGTTTGAATAGCGTCACGAGCCGCATTGCCTGTTAATTCTCTGGCAACTAGTTTGTCTGCTAAAGATTGAAACAAGTCCCAACCTACACCAGGTCCGTCTGTGTCAGTTGTAGGAACCTGTTGTACTCCAAATGTTACTAGTGGATCTAAGGCATACTGAGCACCTTTAACAAATTCTGTATTGTCAATATGCTCTGCAACAACTGACTCCTTAAAGAGTCTGCTGTTATCTGATTCTAATTTTTGTATTATGTTCCAAGGATTCATTAAACATTCCTCACAACATGATCATTAAAACCGTTATCAATAAAACTACCATCTGGATTTCTACCAGGTGATATTGAAGCATGTATAACATTATCATAATCTCTAATGTCGTAACCAGTTCTTGCTAATACACTATTAGCAATTCTTTCTCTCATCAACTTCATAAAAGGAACATTTATACCTTCAGGGTATTCTGAACCTTCTGGATGATCTACATTTTCTTCGTGATTATACCACATGCTTTCTAAACCTGTAAGTTGAATTGTAACACCTGGTTCGTCAGTATTATCATTAGAACATGAAATTGTGTTAATAATAAATCCATCAACAGATGTAATTTTATCTTTACTTTGATTTTGTGTGTATATTGACATAAAAACTCCTACCTTTTTATTTAATTTATACTAATATTATAGCAAATATCCTGATATTGTCAAGCCTTTAATAATAAAATTTTATGGCTTTTCTTTATTAAAAACATTACTATTATAACATTCTTCATTTACATGTCAAGTTTTTAAACACAAATGATAAATAAAACTGTAACAAGATTGTAACAAAACTGTAACAAATAAGTTGCAATTCACAATAGTGATAAAGCGACTAGAACAGTTAGGTGCAATTGGTTACCACATTACAGGAGAATATTATGGCGAAACCATTAGGTATAGTAGCCATGCTAACCCTACTTATTAGCGGTCCAGCATTGGCTGACAATCACATCGATAAAGAAGATGTAGACAAAGTTATTTTTACTAAATCAAATGAAATTTTCTTTCAAATGAAAGACGAATCCGTCTATCGTGGAGATATCATTAGATCTAATAGATGTGACTTCAAACGAAAACAACATTACAGATATGTATTCAACGATAGAATACACAACTCCTTTGGAGTTCAACACAATGAAGGCTTTTCAACATGTAGATTCAGTAACTTGGAGAGAATAGCATGAAGAAAGCATGGAAAAAATTTCATAATTTAATGAAATCAGGAAGGATTAATAAAGTTGTAAAATTAAGTATTACTTAGGCAATACTTTATAGTCACGAAAAAACTGTTGAACGCATACTGCTTGCCAGTGTGCGTCAGCAAGTGCATCATGTAAGTCCTCTTGTATATCTTTACGAGGATCTTTAGGCATCATTTTAAATAATGTTCTACAATCACTTACTTGCCAAAAAAACCAATTCATATGCATATCAAAATCTCTAAATAGATTTTCTAATATAACCATATCAAATTGAGGACCTTGAGCCCATATAGTATCACATCCTGTAAGCCAAGCATTCATATCTTTCATAAAGTCTATATTGCTTACTCTACCTTCATCAGTAAAAGAACGTTCTTGTATCTCAGGATCTTGTTTAGACCACCATTCTATAGTTTTATCATCAACAAATCTGCCTTTAGCATCTTGTTCATCTATATCTAACTTCCATAGTTTAGGTGCATGTGGTTCTATATTAGTAAAAGGATCAAACTTTACAGCACCCACAGTTAATACAACACTATTAGGCATTGTTCCTAATGTTTCTATATCAATCATCGCATGTGTGGCCATATATTACTCCATTTAAAGTAATATTATAGCAGATTTTAAAAGTTTGTCAACTACAAAGTTATCATTGTATCGTCAGGCAATTCGTCTTGTCCGTCTATTGGTGCAAGTTGACCAGCACCTTTTACACCATCGCCCCAGACCATTTTCTCAAATGGGTCTTGATTACCTTCTTTAACTTTTTCCCAGAACTCTGAAGGTTGTCCTATTTTATCTAAGAACCATGCAATTTTGTGTGCAGTATTTACACGAGCCTGTTGCATACCTGTATGTCCAAAGTCTTTAGGGTCTTCGGGATTGCCTTCCATGTACTTTCTGTTGCGGAAAGTTTCGTCGTCGTTATTACCTGTAATATCTGCTCTATCATGTATAAACTCAAAGTCTACTCTTTCAAATATATCTAACATGTATGCAATATGACTTAACCAAGCATCGTTCTGTGCATTTTGACTTAAATGTCCCATTAATATAAACCAGTCTTTTGGAACGATTGGTAGTATTGCGTAAGGATGTCCTTCATGATTATCTTTAGGTCCTAGTAATTTAAACTGTCCATTGTATTGATCTATGACCTCGTCCCAGCCTTCTGTAACCATTAAACAATCATCGTTCCAAAAGAATAACCACTCTCCTGTTGCAGAGCCGGCCAATGTATTAACGTAAATATGAAGATTTTCATATCCAAGAGGTTTAAAAATACTTGCTCTTGCTTCTACTTTATTTTCGTTTAGCAAGGCAGTCATTTCATTTTTAATAAATTCAACTACACCTTCATCATCTTGATCCACACCAAACAAGATTTCCAATCTTTCAGGGTGTGATGCCTTTTCAACTAAGGATACTAAACTATTTTTTAGTACTTCCTGTCTGCCTCGTGTTGGTAACAGTATAGATATTGTTTCTAATTCTTTTTTACTTTTGGGTTGTTGTTTTGCCACTTTTTACCTCTTGTTTTTCTCTGCTGTAATTATTTTCACCTGTAAATAATTTTCTAATGTTTCCTCTAAATGTATAATGACCTACATGATTAAGTGCAGTTCTAGGATCTAAATATACCGTACCACCCATTCGTTGCCATGTTCTACAGAACATGTAATCTTCTGACAAGTAACGTCGGCTATCAGGATCAATCATTGTATCAAACAATGCATACATAAAAGGCTCAAACTTTTGATCTACATTAATATCATTTACATATTTCCAATCAGGATGTTCGTCAAACATCTTTTGAATTGTGTCTCTTCTGATACACATAAATCCTGTGCCAGCATCTTTTAATTTCACAAGGTTGTCTTCTATTTGTACTTGTGGTGTTGGATTTCCATTATCGTCTTTTAAAAAGTCAAAGTTTACAACATAGTTTGAACTATGCCCTTCAATTGTTTGTGAAGTTTCCTCTAAGTTACTTCTTGATGCTCCAATAATACTATCCCAGTTAATTGCCTTCTTAGGATAGGCACCTACAACAATAGGTTTATCATATGCTACCATTCTTAAAACATCTTCTGCATTGAACTCAATATCAGCATCAATAAAAAATAAGTGTGTTGCCTGCTTATTTTCCATAAAGAAACTAGTAAGTGTATTCCTACCTCTAGTAACCAAACTTTCATTTGCTAGTGTGCTTATAGTGTATTGAATATTGTATTTGTTACACAATATTGCTAATTTAATCATACTCCTAAAGTATGGTTCACCTAACTGTCCACCATAACAAGGAGTAGCAATAAAAATATGTTTTTGCCTTAAAAGTCCTAATGGAATCTCAATCTTCTCATCAAGAAGTTTGTACATTACATCTTGTGTTGCTTCTGGTGTGTTTTCTACAGTTTTAGATTTCTTTGTAGTTTTCTTCTTTGCCATTATATACCTTGTGTATGTTTTTTATATACCTATATTTAAGTTTATCTTAATTTGCATTTTATACAAACTGGCGGAAAGGGAGGGATTCGAACCCTCGGTACAGTTACCCGTACTCTTCCTTAGCAGGGAAGTGCTTTAAGCCACTCAGCCACCTTTCCGTATGGAGCGGATGCCGAGAATCGAACTCGGATCTAAACCTTGGCAAGGTCTCATAATAGCCGTTATACTACATCCGCTTGGCGATCCAGAAGAGACTCGAACTCTCAACT
>Ga0213866_10000408_pt1 | contig 35060 bp, 34 predicted proteins | sample PICome_11_FD_160079 | JGI IMG/M metagenome (GOLD analysis project Ga0213866, IMG submission 160079) | Coastal seawater microbial communities near Pivers Island, North Carolina, United States - PICO284 | ecosystem: Environmental > Aquatic > Marine > Coastal | place: USA: North Carolina... | reverse complement strand
GGCAGACCAGCTACGGGCTCCCCGGGGAGGGACTCCCGCCCCGCGTCCAGGCCGACGTCAACTGTGGGTGGCCCACCTGGTCGCAGACGGCGTACCGCAGCTGGTACGTCGACGAGGAGCTCACCGAGCCGCCGCGAATCGACATCGACATCACCCTTCGGGTCCAGCGCCTCACCCGTTCACCCGAACCCCGCACGGTCCTGTCGGTTTTGCCGATCACGAGCCCCGACGTGGGCGGCGAGAAGCTGACCCGTAGCGGCCCCACCGTCGAGTCGATCTACGGCGCCGATGCCGACGAGGCCGAGTACGCGATCGAAGTGAGCTACGAGGGCGTCTACGAGCTCGACGAGACGGCACTCGTCGACGGGTCGTCGCTCGATCAGCACTTCGGCACGCTCGGTGGCTGGATCGCCTCGACCCTCGTCAAGCTCGGCGACCTCGACCTCGGCTTCGGTCCCCCGCTGGAGAGCTGAGGCTCAGAGGCCGCGGCGGATGGCGCCGAGGTCGTCGAATGCAGGCTCGCGGCCCTCGGCCCTGGCCGCAAAGGTCTCGGCCATGTCGCCGGGTTGGAACATCCCCGTCTGCCACGCCGCGATGTATTTCAACGAGTCCTCGACCGTGTGATCGCGGGTGTAGAGGATCGTCTCCTTCGTCCCGTGGACGGCCAACGGCGACTTCGACGCGATCTCGGCGGCGATCTCGTGCACTCCCTCGAGCATCGAATCGTGGTCGTCGAACACCTGGTTGACGAGCCCGTGGACGAGGGCCTGCTCGGCGGGCATGCGCCGGCCGGTGTAGGCGAGCTCCCGGACGACTCCCTCCGGAATCAGCTTCGGGAGGCGCTGGAGTGTGCCGACGTCGGCCGTCATGCCGATGTTGATCTCCTGGATGCAGAAGAAGGCGTCCTGCGTCGCGTAGCGGCAGTCGGCGGCCGTCACCATGTCGACGGCCCCACCGATGCAACCGCCCTGGATCGCGGCGAGCACCGGCATGCGAGCCTGCTCGAGGATCGAGAACGACTGTTGGAGGTGCAACACGTTGTAGCGCAGCGCGGCCCGCTGACGGCCCGTCTCCTTGATGCTCTCACCAGGGTTGACCGCGTCGTCGGCGGCACCACCGGTGAAGACGGCCAGGTCCATCCCCGCGCTGAAGTGTTTGCCGGTGGACGAGAGCACCACCGCGCGAACCCGGCCGGCGTCGGACAGTTCACCGATGACCTCGGGCAACTCCGACCAGAAGGCCGGAACCATCGAGTTGTAGGCATCGGGGCGCGACAGGCGAACGTGGGCGACGCCGTCGGCCTCCTCGAGATCGAAACAGGTGTATCCCATGGGCCGGGACGCTACCCGACCGCAGTCGCCGACTCGATGTTGCCGTCCTCGATGTCGTAGTCGAGGAACTCCGCCCCGGTGTCCTCGAGGTGCTCGAACTCGATCACCCCGATGTCGGTGAAGCGGTCTCGCAGCCAGCCGTCGCCGGCGTCGAGCAGCCCGAGCTTGCGACAGTTGGGCACGACCTTCGCGAAGAGCATGCGCTGGAAGACCTTCGACTCGTCGGGGGCGTTGAGGAGCAGCTCGACCATCTTGGCCGTGTCGACGCCCATGTATTCCCAGACCTCCTGCTGGAGGAAGCGATCGCGCATGCGCAGGGCCGCCTCGAACGCGAACTCCTGTCGCTCGCGGATGTCGGCCGCGTCCATCTCGGCGTAGACCTCCTGCAGCGACAGCACACCGAAGGCCACGTGGCGGGCCTCGTCGCTCATCACGTAGCGGAGGAGCTTCTTGAGCAGTGGCTCGGTGGTGACGTCGTGCATGAACCCGAACGCGGCGAGGGCGAGGCCCTCGACCATGATCTGCATGCCCAGGTAGGTCATGTCCCAACGGCTGTCGTTGATGATGTCGTCGAGCAGCAGGCCGAGGTGCGGGTTGACCGGGTAGCCGCCGTCGAGCTTCTCGTCGAGATAGCGGGCGAAGACCTCGACATGGCGGGCCTCGTCGACCACCTGGGTCGCCGCGTAGTACTTCGCGTCGATCCACGGGACCGTCTCGACGATCTTGGCGGTGCACAGCAGCGCACCCTGCTCACCGTGCATGAACTGGCTCAGACGCCACTTGATCGACTGGAGGCCGAACTCCTCCCACTCCTTGTCGCCCCATTTGGCGACCGGACTGTTCGGATCGTTGTCGAAATCACCCATGAGCCCACGCTCGAGGTTGAGGTCGAGCGCCGTGTACGGGTCGACCTCGATCGACCAGTCGAGGTCGGTCGAACCGTTCCACTGCGCGGTCTTCGCCTTCTCGTAGAGCTTGTCGAGCTTGGCCCGCTCACCCTTGTCGTACCCCCAGGTGAAGATCGCATCGGCGTTGTCCTCCACCGCATGGATCAGCTCGTCGACATCGGTGTTCGCTCGCGCGATGTCCATGATGCGATCGACGTCGTTGGCATCGGAAGGGTTGGCGTCGGTGACGGCCATTTCAGGACTCCTCGTTGGGGACAACCGGGTCGTTCGACTCGGCCTTGGTGGGTGAGTGGGTGGATTCAGAGGGACGGGCGGCATTGATCAACCGCTGGATCACGGCATTCCATCCCTCGGCGGCCGGAAGCTGCCGGTCGATGGATCCGAACATGGCGAAGCCGAGGCTGATCGCATGGCACAACGCCACGATCGCCTCGGTGCTGAGTGCGGGGTCGACGATGCCGGCCCGCTTGCCGTCGTCGATGAGCTGGGCGAGCCGGGCCTCCTGCTCGCCCATGCGCCGAGTCAGCATGGCGTGGAAGTCGGGGTCGCGCCGGGCGATCACGAGCGCCTCGGCGATCAGGGCATCGGCCGACGGCGACCGGACCACGAGTTCCGCGCCGAGGGCACCGAGCGTGTCGGCCACTCCGGCGCCGTCAGACGACAAAAGCTGCTCGAGCTGATCCATCATCACCAGATCGAGCGCGTCGAGCATCATCTCGTGCTTGCCGCTCCACCGTGCGTAGATCGCGCCGGTGGTCACCCCTGCCGCACGGGCGATCGCCGCGACCCCGGCCTTGTCGAATCCCTTCTCGGTGAACACGTCGACGGCTGCGGCCAACAGGCGATCGGTCAGCGGGTCGTGGTCCGAGGCGATCGGCGCGGGCAGCACAGCGGCGTTCATCGCTGGCAATGATAACGGTTATTATCCAGAAGGCAAGCGCGAGTCCAGGGCCGGGACCACGCCTCGCCGTGCACTCGTGCCGTGACGAGTGTCTGACACCGGTGTGACGGGTCAGGTCAGGTCGGCGAGGGCGACGCGGGGGCGGGCGCCGATGTGGGAAATGATCTCCCCGGCGGCGATGCCTCCGAGCTCGGCACAGCGGGCGAGGTCGGCGCCGTTGGCGAGGCCGTGGAGGAAGCCCGAGGCGTAGAGGTCGCCGGCACCGGTCGCATCGACGACCTGCTCGACCTCGGCGGCAGGCACGACGATGTGCTCGCCGTTCGCGACGACCACCGAGCCCTTGGCCGAGCGGGTCAGGGCCGACACCTTCACCATGCCCTCGATCTGCGCGGCGGCCGATTCGAAGTCGTCGGTCTCGAACAGGGCGCAGATCTCCGATTCGTTGGCGAAGACCAGATCGACCTTGTCGGACAGCAGGTCGAGCCACTCGGATCGGTGCCGATCGACGCAGAACGAATCGGACAGCGTCAGCGACACCGTGCGGCCCGCCGCAGCGGCGACGTCCATCGCTCCACGGATCGCCTCCTTGGCGATGTCCATGTCCCAGAGGTAGCCCTCGCAATAGGTGATGGCGGCCGAGGCGACGAGGTCCTCGTCGATGTCGTCGGGGCCGAGGAATGCGGAGATGCCGAGGAAGGTGTTCATCGTGCGCTCGGCGTCGGGTGTCACCTGGATCAGGCAGCGAGCCGTGGGCGGGCCGTCGGCGCCCGGACGCACGTCGAAGCCGACGCCGGCGGCGCGGAGGTCGTGGACGAACACCTCGCCGAGCTGATCGGCGCGCACCTTTCCGAGGTAGGCCGCGTTGCTGCCCAGACTCGCGAGGCCGGCCATCGTGTTGGCCGCCGACCCACCGGACGCCTCGATGCCGGGCGGCATCGCCGCGTAGAGGGCCGTTGCCCGCTCGGCATCGATGAGGGTCATGGCCCCCTTGTTCAGCGCATGGGTGCTGATGAAGTCGTCGTCGACGGTCGAGATGACGTCGACGATGGCGTTGCCGACGCCGACGACGTCGAGGGTGGCTTCCACGATGGCTCCATGGGCAGGGGTCCGGAACCCGTCGATGGTACCGCCCGGGTGTGGGGGTCCCGCCTGGGGAATGTGACCCAAATGCCGTCAGGCCGCCAGGTCTTCACCCCGGCCCTGGGCAATCGCCTCGGCGAACGCCTTGTCATCGACCCCGAGCTCGGCGTCGGGCCACTCGATGACCTCGACCGACTCCTCGGACTCCTTGTGACGATTCCGGTTCCGCATACCGAACTCCTCTTGGTAGGCGCCACCCCGAGTCGGTGTGGCGATGGATGACCCGCACTTGCCATGAAAGCGGAGATCCGCATTACAAGGGTGTGTTTCGGTTTACGGTCCGATGAAGGTTCTAGATTCTGATGATGCACGCAGCAGACCCCCGGCTCCCCTCGCACGTCGTCCCCCACCGCTACGAGTTGGTACTCGAGCCCGACATCCCGACGGCGAGCTTCCGGGGGTCGGCGTCGACCGACGTCGAACTGCTCGAGGCCACCGACGAGATCGTCTGCAATGCGATCGAACTCCAGGTCGACAGCGCCGTCGTGGTGATCGGCGAAGGGGCCGCGGCGGTCGAGCATCCGGCCGATGTGCGCCTCGACGAGGAGACCGAACGACTGCACCTGGTGCTCCGGCACGACCTCCCCGCCGGACCGGCCCGCATCATCACCTCCTTCCGCGGCACGCTCAACGACCGGCTCCGGGGCTTCTACCGGTCGACCTACGAGGACGATGCGGGCGTCGAGCACACCATCGCGACCACCCAGTGCCAGTCCACCGACGCACGCCGGATCTTCCCGTGCTGGGACGAGCCCGCCTGGAAGGCCACCTTCGCCATCACCCTCGTGGTGGATCCGAGCCACCTCGCGGTGTCGAACAGCGCCGAGGTGACCGACACGATCGACCCCGACGGCCGCCGCCGAGTCACCTTCGCCGAGACGATGCGCATGTCGACCTATCTCGTCGCGTTCGTCGTCGGGCCGCTCGAGATCACCGAGCCCGTCGATGCCGGCGGGGTGCCCGTGCGGGTCGTCCACCGTCCCGGCAAGGCGGATCTCACGCCGTTCGCCCTCGACGTCGCCGTGCACGCGCTCGAGTGGTTCGCCGAGTACTACGACATCCCCTACCCCGGCGACAAGGTCGACCTCCTGGCGATCCCCGACTTCGCGTTCGGCGCGATGGAGAACCTCGGCTGCGTCACCTTCCGGGAGGTGCTCCTGCTCGTCGACCCCAGCGGGGCGAGCCAGCCCGAGCTCCAGGTCATTGCCGACGTCATCAATCACGAGCTGGCCCACATGTGGTTCGGCGACCTCGTGACCATGAAGTGGTGGGAGGGTGTCTGGCTCAACGAGGCGTTCGCCACCTTCATGGAGACCTCCTGCAGCCATGCCTATCGACCCGACTGGCAGGTGTGGACCACCTTCGGCCGCTCCCGCGCGGCCGCGTTCGACACCGACGCGCTCGCAACCACACGTCCCATCGAGTTCCCCGTGGTCACGCCGGAGGAAGCCGAAGGGATGTTCGACGTCCTCACTTACGAGAAGGGTGCGTCGGTCGTGCGCATGCTCGAGCAGCATCTCGGTCCCGAGGTGTTCCGCGACGGGGTTCGCCACTACCTCCGGACCCATGCCTACGCGAACACCGAGACCAGCGACCTGTGGGATGCCCTCGAACACGTGAGCGGCGTGCCGGTCCGAGAGATCATGGACGGCTGGATCTACCAGGGCGGGCACCCCGTGGTCGACGTCGAGACGACCCCTCACGGGATCCGGCTCTCGCAGCGGCACTTCACCCTCGACCCGGCGGCACAGGAGTCGAAGACCTGGTCGATCCCGGTCGGGCTACGGCTCGAGCGCGACGGGTCGACCGTCGACCACCGCGTGGTCCTCGGGGCGGCACCGATCACCGTCACGGCGCCCGGCAGCCTGGTCACGGCCAACGCCGATGGTGCCGGCTTCTACCGAGTCGCCCACCGCGACTCCGCCCGCGCGGACATCCTGGCGAACGGCCCCGGCGCCCGCAACGCCGACGAGCGTCACGGCCTGATCGACGACACCTGGGCGCTCACCGTCGCCGGAGAACTCACCGGCGACGAATGGCTGCGGCTGGCGATGACCATGGAGGGGGAAGCCGACCTCACGGTCTGGCAGGCGCTGTCGGCCGGGTTCGGCGGCCTCGAACGTCTGGCCCGGCCCGACGTTCGAGATCGTCTCGTCGAGCTCATCCGGGCGCTGGCGGTGCCGTGCCTCGATCGGATCGGCCTCGACCCCGGAGACGACGATGACGATCGAACCCGCGAGCTGCGGGCGACACTCGTCCGCCTCCTCGGCGTCGTCGCCGGTGACGCCGCGACACTCGAGGCCAGCCGCGCCCGCCTCGACCACCGCGACCCGACGCTGGCCGCCGCTGCGCTCACCGTGGTCGCACACCTCGACGCCGAGGCCGGCCCCCGCATCCGCGAGATCTGGCAGTCAGCCGAGGACCCACAGACCGAGCAGCGCCACCTGAGGGCACTCGCCGACCTCCCGGCCGTCCACCTCGAGGTCCTCGACGACATCCTCGCCGGCGAGGTCCGCACCCAGGACGGCCCGTACGTCATTCGCCGGGCGCTGACGAACCGTGTCGCCGGCCCCGCGGTCTGGGAATTCACGAAGGCGAACTGGGACCTCCTCCGCAAACGGTTCCCGAGCAACTCGCTCGCCCGCCTCCTCGAGGGGATCACCGCCCTCGACACCGACGCGCTCACCGCCGACACGGCGGCCTTTCTCGACGCGCATCCGGTGCCCCAAGGAGCGAACCAGGTTCGCCAGCACCTCGAGCGGCAGCGCATCAACGCTGCCTTCCGCCGTCGCGAGTCCGGCCGTCTGCACGCCGATCCGACGCACGCGGGCTAGGAGTCGAGTTGGGACTGCAGCCGCTCGACGGCCTCGCGCAGATAGAGCACTTCGTGTCGCATCGTCGAGAACTCGGCGACCGCGGGCTCGGTTCGCCGGATGAGTCCGTGGTGGTGCTCGAGCGCATCGGTGAGGGGGTCGACGGTGCTCGCCAAGCGATCCACCTCGGCCCGCACTGCCCCGGTGGCGACCCGCGATTCGTCAACCTCGGCTCGGAGGGTGACCAGCTGTCGGTCACCCTCGAACCCGTTGCGGACTGCGGCCGAGAGCGCCTGCTGGCGCTGGACGACCACCAGCGAGATCTTGAGCGCCACGAGAGCGACCCCACCGATGAGTAGCACCGAGCCGGCTCGGGCGACCGCGTGGTCGACGAAGGCCAGGGCTGCGGCCGCGACGATCGCCGCCACCGCCAGCATCTGCGCTGCGGCCCGCATCTTCCGATCGGCGAGTAGGTCGAGGAGACGGTTCATCCGGGTGCGAATCCTACCGGGCGGAGCGGGGTGGGCTTCGGAGTGATCCCGAGCCGTTCCATGGTGCGGGCCTCGAGGCGACGACAGGCCTCGTAGAGGGCGACGTCTTCGGGTGATCCGGCACGGATCATGTCGGCGAGATCCGCGGTCAGGGTGAGGTGGCGTTCGATCGTCACCCCGGTCGCGTTCGACCGCTCGGGCACGGCCGGTTCGAGCCCCATCGCGCCGAACAGCGCCGGCGCCAGCGCGTCCATCGACTCCGTGGTCCCCACCATCCACATGCCGACCAGCTCCGCCAGGATCGCCGAGAGCTGACTCTTCCGGGCGGTCAGACCGAGACACTTGCCGAGGAACCCGGTGATGGGGTTGTCGGAGGCCTCCGAGAGGAACTCCTCGAACGACGGCACAGGCGCGCCATCTCGTGCTCGCATGGTGCATCTGAAGTTGTAGTGCGAGACCATCCTCGCTGCGGGTTCGCGGATGAAGACCACCTCGCGAATCGTGCGCTCGGGGAACAGTTCGGCGAAGTCGCGGGTCAGCGGATGGCCACCGAGCGATCGCAACCGATCGCGTTCGGCCGGGCTCAGCGAGGCCACCGACTCGATCGTGAGGGCAGCCGGTCGGCCCCACGGGCCGAGGTGGAGGAAGTCGAGGTCGCGGACGAGGTGCTGGTCCAGGTGGTCGCGGATCGTCTGCCCACCGGTCTTCGGGACGTGGTAGAGGAAGTAGAGGTGCGTCACGGTGCCTCGAGATGGTGGTTCCGGACGAAGGCGGCGAGGTCACGACGGTCCCGGTGCCGCGCCAGGAACTCACCGAGACGCTCCTCGACGTGGCCCCGGCTCACGGGTTGCTCGACCTTCGACTTCGCCCGTTCCTTCAGGTTGACGCGGCCGGCAATCGTCTGCTCGAGGTTGCGCGGTACGGCGACGTCGAGCGCCTCGAACAGCGCCCGGGCGCCGTCGGCCTGGGTGATCTCCTCGAGGCGGGCGTCGACCCATGTCACGGCCGGCGCCAGCTCGCGGAGGCGACTGGTTCGGTTCTCGATGTCGACCAGATAGCCGAAGATGAGATCGAACTGATCGTCGACCTCGTCGAGCGAGAGCGGGAAGGCCGACTCGGGCACCGTCGGAGGGATCATCCAGTCGTACCAAGGGAGCGGGCGGGGACCGAGGAAGTCCAGCTGGAAGAAGCTCCTGGCGACATCGACGGGGTCGCGACGGAGCACGACGACCGACAGCCGATCATGGGCGAACTCGTCGAACACCACGTCGGCGAAGGTCTTCACGAACATGTGGCTCGTGTCGGCGTAGACCCGTCCCGGCGGGATTCGGGCGACCTCGCTGCGGAGCGCGTCGACCTTCACGAGGCGGTCGGTGTACGACGCCATGCGCGGCTCGTAGGCGATGCGACGCGTCCACGCGCCCGTCATCTGGGGTGGCCGTTCGTGGCCGGCCGAGACCGTCCGTGACTCGTCGAGCAGGCTCGCCAGGTACCCGGACCCGGCCCTCCCGCTGTTCGCCGAGAAGACCATCCGGGGCTCCACGCGAGCCTGGGGCAGCGTCCCGTAGGCAACCGTCGCCGTCCGCGCCGGTGGGGCGGAGACCTCGGTGCCGGCATCGATCGCGTCGAGGAACCGGCCGACGCTGAGCAGCCGGGACACCCGCGCCCGGCCGAATCGCGCCACGAGTTCGCGGGCGAGGGCCAGGACCTGGGACTCGTTCCACTTCTCGTAGTCGGCGAGTTTCGGATTGGTCCACACCCGGTCGTCGCCGACATGGAAGGTGGCGTGGAGATCGCCGAAGTTGCGGTAGTTCTCGGCGTTGAGCTGCAGCTGCCAGAGCAGGGTGCGGGCGACCCACCGCACGCCGAGCGCGACATCGCACGGAATCAGCCGCTCGACGATCTCCGACGACATCACGAAGCAGTCGTGACCCGGATGCACGGTGCCCTCGGCGGTCGAGAACCGGGCCAACGAGGACCCCCGGAACCGCGGTTGCACGGTGCGTCGGGTGATGGAGAATGCGTCGTGGCCTTCGTCGGCGATCTCCGCGACCAACTCGTAGAACAGCGGTTGCACCGCGATGTCGACGTTGGTGACGACCGCAACGTCGTAGTCGGACGGATCGCCGAGCGCCGCGAGCACGTCCGAGAGCAACGGCAGCCGGCGGGTGACCTCGAACTCGCCGAGGTCGAGCACCGACCGGTCCAGCGTCGGGCAGTCGGTGACCCACTCGCAGTCGATCGGTTCGTCGCGGAACCGCACGGCTCGAACCTCGACCTCGACTCCGTCGCCGACGCACCGGAGCGCCCGTTCGACCGACCGGAGAGTGAGTTCCTGGGCCTGGACCAGTTCGGCCGGCGCCGAGGGCCCGACAGTGGGGATGACGTGTCGAATTCGCACCTTCGGCAACCCTATCCCCGGCCCCGGTTGCTCAGGAACGCATCGGCGAAAGCCGATAGCTGATCGTGGCCCCGACCCTCCCCTTCACCGGTCTCCCGTCCCTCGAGGTCTTCGCCGTCGAAGACCGCTCCGCGCAGCTCGTGTGGCGCGATCTCGCCGACGGCGAACTCGGCGTGGTGGTCGACGGCCGCCACTCGACCCTCGGTCCCGGTGGCCGGGTGGGCGCGGCCGAGATCACCGGATTGGAGCCGGGTCGACCCAACCGGGTCGACGTGACGCTCGACGGGCGGGTGTTCACGTCCCGGACGATCACGACCACACCGTCGCTCCCCGGGCCCCCGCTCGCCCGGATCGCGACCATCAGCGACCTGCACCTCGGCGAGGCCGGATTCGGGCTCTTCAAGGAGATGCGCGAGTCGGGCACACACGACCGGGAGTACCCGTTGCGTTGTGCACAGGCAGCCGCCCGCGAGGCGACCGCCTGGGGCGCCGACCTGCTCGTCATCAAGGGCGACATCACCGAACTCGGCCAGCCCGACCAGTGGGAGCAGTTCGACGAACTCCTCGACTCCATCACCATTCCGGTCGTGGCGATCCCCGGCAACCACGACACGTTCGCGAAGCCCGGCTCGCTCGACGCCACCGAGGAGCTGCGGCGGCGCGGCCTCTTCCCCGAGACCATCCAGACGCGGGATCTCCCTGGCGTACGGATCGTGACGGCCGATACGACCACGCCCCGGCACACCTGGGGGCGGATCCGGCACATCGCCGACTCTCTGTGCGCTGCGGTCGACAGCGACCTCCCGGTCCTGCTGTTGCTGCACCACCATCTGGAGACGCATCACTATCCGCGGATCTGGCCGCTGGGCACCCCGAAACGCCAGGCGGCCTCGGTGCTGGCCGGCCTCGTCGCGGCGAACCCCGACCTCCTCATCTCCTCGGGCCACACCCATCGCAACCGGGCGAGGCTCCACGAGAGCGCCGTCATCACCGAGGTCGGGGCAACCAAGGACCACCCGGGCGTGTGGGCCGGCTATGCCGCTCACGCCGTCGGGATTCGCCAGGTCGTCCGCCGGGTGGCCGAGCCGACCTGCATCGCGTGGAACGACCGAACCCATGCCGCGGTGGGGGGCATCTGGGGCAAGTGGTCTCCCGGCCGCATCGGCGACCGGTCGTTCGCCCACATCTGGTCGCGCCCGCCGGCGTCCCCGTCCCGCGACGCGGTGGCCGCCACACTGGACGCGTGACCTCCGCCGGCCCTGGATCCACCCGCTGGACCCATGTCGCCCTCCCCACCCGAAACCTCCAGGCCAGCCTCGACTGGTACGCGCGCTGGACTCCCCTGGTCTGCGTCCACGATCGTCGCGACGAAGACGGGAGCACCGCCTGGCTCGGCCATCCGGTCGACCCCGACGCGCCATCCCATCCGTTCGTGCTCGTGCTGATCGAGCAGGCCGACGACTACGACGAGGTCCGTACGGTGCTGTCGCCGCTCGCGCACCTCGGTTTCGAGATGCCCACCCGCGAGGCCGTCGACGAGATCGCGGCGCGGGCACGGGCCGAAGGGGTCCTGCATTGGGACGCCGTCGACCTCGGGCCACCCGTGGGCTACATCTGCGCGATCGTCGACCCCGACGGCAATGTCGTCGAGTTCAGCCACGACCAGGGTGTGTATGCGGCGGCCCAACAGGCCGACGGTCTCCCCTGATCAGGCGTCCTCGGCCAGCGTGTGCCCCATCCGGTCGCGCTTGGTCTGCAGGTAGCGCACGTTCTCGGGATTCGATTCGATCTCGATCGAGACGCGTTCGGCGATCTCGAGGTCGTAGCCCTCGAGTCCACCGAGCTTCGTGGGGTTGTTGGTCATCAGCCGCATGGCCGTGATGCCCAGGTCGGCGAGGATGTTGGCCCCGACGCCGTACTCGCGGGAGTCGATCGGAAGGCCCTGGGCTTCGTTGGCCTCGACGGTGTCCATCCCGGAGTCCTGCAGAGCGTAGGCCCGCAGCTTGTGACCGATGCCGATTCCCCGGCCTTCGTGGCCACGAAGGTAGACGAGGACCCCTCGGCCCTCCTCGGCGATCTTCTGGAGTGCGGTCTGGAGCTGGGGCCCACAGTCGCAGCGGACCGAGGCGAGGATGTCGCCGGTCAGGCACTCGCTGTGGACTCGCACCAACGGTGGTTCGCCTCCCTCCACGTCTCCCATCACGTAGGCGACGTGCTCCACACCGTCGAGCACGGAGCGGTAGGCGTGGGCCATGAAGTCGCCGTAGGTGGTGGGCACGCGGGCGGCCCCGAAGTGCTCCACGAGCTTCTCGCGACGGCGGCGGTGCCGGATCAGATCGGCGATCGAGATCAGCCGCAGGCCCCATCGATCAGCGAATTCGCGGCAGTCGGCGAGGCGGAGCATCGTGCCGTCGTCGTTGGTCATCTCACAGATCGCAGCGACCTCGGCCCGGCCCGAGAGGCGGCACAGGTCGACCGCGGCCTCGGTGTGGCCGGCGCGCTTGAGCACACCGCCGGGACGGGCCCGCAGAGGGAAGATGTGGCCGGGACGGCTGAACTCCCGCGGCGACCGGTCGGGGTCGGCCAGCGCGGCGACGGTACGGGCACGGTCGGCCGCGGAGATGCCGGTGGAGTTGCCGGCCACGAGGTCGATCGTGACGGTGAAGGCGGTGCGGTGTGCCTCGGTGTTCTCGGTGACCATCAGCGGCAGCTGCAGGCGATCGGCGTGTTGTTCCGTCATCGGGGCACAGATCACCCCGCTGGTGTGGCGGACCATCCAGGCCATCTTCTCTTCGGTGATGGCGTCGGCCGCGATGATCAGGTCGCCTTCGTTCTCGCGGTCCTCGTCGTCGACCACGACGAGGAACTCGCCGCGCGTGAACGCTTCGATCGCGTCGTCGATCGTGTCGAGTTGCGTCATGGTGAAGATCTCCGGTTCAGAGCGAGGGCCGGACGAGGCGCTCGACATATTTGGCCAGCACGTCGGCTTCGACGTTGACGGCGTCTCCCACGGTACGCCGTCCGAGCGTGGTGACCTCATGCGTGTGGGGGATGACGGCGATGGAGAAGCTGCTCGCATCGACGGACGCCACGGTGAGGCTGATGCCGTCGAGGGCCACGCTCCCCTTCTCGACCACATAGGCGGCCAGGCTCGGCGGGAGCGCGAAGGTGTAGCGATAGGAGCCGTCGTCGAGTTCGGTGACGGAGGTGATGGTGGCCGTTGCGTCGACATGCCCCTGCACGACATGGCCGCCGTAGCGACCGTTGGCGGCCAGGGGGCGTTCGAGGTTGACGGCATCACCCGGGTCGAGGTTGCCGATGTTCGTGCGTTCGAGGGTCTCGGGCACGGCGTCGGCGGCCCAGGAGTCGCCGTCGAACTCGACGACGGTGAGACAGCAGCCGTTGACGGCGATGGATGCGCCCAACTCGGCGTCGGAGAGCACGAGGGCGGCCTCGATCACCACTCGAGCGCCATCGCCCACCGGGGTCACGGAACGAACCGTGCCCACTTCTTCGACCAGTCCCGTGAACATTTCTAGAACATGTTCTAGTAATTGCCGAGGACTGTCAAGGCGTCGGCGATGTCGGTCTCGAGCTGGGCGACCAGCTGATCGATGCCGTCGAACTTGCGCTCGCTGCGGAGGAACTCGACGAACGACACGTCGATCTGCTCGCCGTAGAGGTCGCCGTCGAACCCGATCAGGTGCGCTTCGAGCAACGATTGCTCGGTGTGTTCGTAGAAGGTCGGGCGGCGGCCGATGTTGATCGCACAGGGATGACGATCGCCGTTCCTGCGCCGGCACCAACCGGCATAGACCGCATCGGCCGGCCATGCCATCACGTTGGGAACCGGAAGGTTGGCCGTGGGGAACCCGATGCCGCTCCCCCGCTGATCGCCGTGTTCGACGACACCGCGCACGGTGTAGGGCCGGCCGAGCATCGCGGCGGCCCGAGCGACGTCACCACCGGCGAGGGCACGCCGGATCTTGGTCGACGACACCGGCTCGCGGGCGTCGTCGCGGTGGCGGATCAGATCGAGTGCGTGCACCTCGAAGCCCCGCTGTTCGCCCATCTCCCGCAAGCCCTCGACATTGCCGCTCCGACCCTTGCCGAAATGGAAGTCCTCGCCCACGACGATGGCCCGCGCGTGGAGCGAATCGAGGAACACCTCCTCGACGAAGACCTCGGGGTGGGTGGACGCCCGGTCCTCGTCGAAGCGGACGACATAGGTGTAGTCGATGCCCTGCTCGGCGATGAGCTCGAGCTTCTGCTCCAGCGTGGTCAACAGGCGCGGGGCGCTCTCGGGACGCACGACGTGGGCAGGATGGGCGTCGAAGGTCACCACCGCCGAGGCGACACCGAGCCGTTCGGCCACGCCGCGGACCTGACGGAAGACCTCCTGGTGCCCGATGTGCACCCCATCGAAAACGCCGATCGTGGCGGCGACCGCCACCGAGGGCGGCAGCGTGTCGATCGGGTCGCGCAGGATCTCCATCGTCACGACGCTATCGGGGGATCACCAACGACGGCTTCGTCGCCCCCTTGTGCGCCTCGTAGACCGCCAGCAGCTCACCATCGGCATCACAGACGGCCCAGGGGCCGGGCCGATCACTCACGCCGAGCCGAGAGCGGTCGAGCAGCTTCCCGTGGCCGATCTCGACTGCGAGCTCGTCATCGACCGTCACCTGATCGAGATGCCGGACGGCATCGACGATCGGCCGCAGGGCGGGTGCCTCGATGGTGCCGGCGTCGTCGAGCGTGAACCCACCCACGGCGGTTCGCCGGAGCGCACGGAGATGAGCGCCACCGCCCAGCGCCGCCCCCAGGTCGGCGGCGAGCGTGCGCACATAGGTGCCCGACGAGCAGTCGACCTCGCAGCGCCACACACCCGGCTCGCCGGGAAGCGGCTCGACGTCGAAGCGGTGCACGACGACCGGCCGTGGTGGCCGGTCGACCTCCTTGCCCTCCCGGGCGAGTTGATGGAGCCGTTTCCCGTCGATCTTCACCGCGGAGACCATCGGCGGGATCTGCTCGATGGCCCCCGTGAGCGGGGCCGTCGCGGCTCGCACCTGGGCATCGGTCACCGCCGACATGTCGTGGGTCGCCGTCACCTCGCCGGCGGCGTCGAGCGTCGAGGTCTCGATCCCGAGCACGATCTCACCCACATACGACTTCGGCAGCTCGGTCAGGAACCGCAGCAGCCGCGTGGCCTTGCCCACGCCCAGCACGAGCACGCCGGTGGCATCGGGGTCGAGGGTGCCGCTGTGCCCCACCTTGCGCGTGCCCAGCACTCCCCTGCTCTTCGCCACGACGTCGTGGCTGGTCCAGCCGGCCGGCTTGTCGATCACGACCACGCCGTGGGGACCCTCGTCCTTCTTCGCCATCGGCTCAGTCGTCGTCGAGGTCGGGAACCGGGGGGCGGTCGTCGCTGCGCAGCAGTGTTTCGATGCGCTCGGCCGAGCGCAACGTGGTGTCGGCCCGGAACTCGAGCTCGGGGGTCTTGCGCAGCCGGGCCTGGCTGCCGACCGCCTTGCGCAGGCGGCCGCGATACTCGTCGAAGGCCTCCGCGACCGCGTCGTCGTCCTCACCGTCGAGGGTCGTGAACCAACAGACGGCACGGTGCAGCTCGCGGTCGACATCGACCGTCGTGAGCGAGACCAGCGTGAGGCGGTCGTCGTCGAACCCCTCGAGCTCCTCGGCCAGGATCCGCTTGATCAGCTCGCCCACCCGAGCGGTGCGGTTCGCGCTCGCCGGGTTGCCCCGTCGCCCTCGCTTGTTGCCCTTGCCGGCCATCAGTTCTCCTCGAGCCAGTGCGTCGCCGCACCCAGCACTTCGATCTCGGGAAACGACCAGACGAATCGCTCCGCCTCGTCCATCACCTGCTCGGCGTGCGACGGCGATGCGGAGACCACCGCCAGGCCGATCGCCGCACGTTGCCACAGATCCTGATGGTCGACCTCGGACACCGCCACCGGATGCCGGTTCCGGAGCCCGTCGATCACCGGCCGCAACGCCGATCGCTTGTCCTTCAGCGACTGGCAGTGCGGCAGCCGGAGATCGAGCTCGACCGCGAGGACGTGCACGCTACGAGTCGAGCGTTCGCGCGATCTCGCGCTCCTCGTAGGTCTCGATCACGTCGCCTTCCTTGAGGTCCTGGAAGTCGGACAGACCGATGCCGCACTCGTAGCCCGCGGCGACCTCGGTCGCATCGTCCTTGAAGCGGCGGAGCGACTGGACCGTGCCCTTCCAGATGATCGTGCCCTCGCGGAGGAAACGAACCTTGGAGTTTCGGGTGATGACCCCGTTGGTGACGTAGCAACCGGCGATCTTGCCGATCCGCGGCACGCTGAAGATCTCGCGCACCTCGGCATCGCCCGTGACGACCTCTTCGAATTCGGGGGCGAGCATGCCGACCATCGCCGCTTCGATGTCTTCGAGCAGCTTGTAGATGATCTCGTAGGTGCGGATCTCGACACCCTCGAGCTCGGCCAGGTCGCGGGCCTTGCGCTCGGGGCGCACATTGAAGCCGATGATCGTGGCGTTTGACGCCGCGGCCAGCTGGATGTCGTTCTCGGTGATGCCGCCGACCCCGCGGTGCACGAAGCCGATCTTCACCTCGTCGCGTTCGAGCTTGCGCAGCGACTCGGTGACGGCTTCGAGCGAACCGTTGACGTCGGCCTTGATGACCATGTTGAGCGTGGCGGCTTCGCCCCGCTTGATCTGCTCGAAGATGTCTTCCAGCTTGGCTCCGCCCGAGAGGGCGTGGGCCTCACGACCGAGGCTCGACTGACGCTGCCAGTGTTCGCGGGTGTCGGCCACGCGGTTGGCGACCTTCTCGCTGGGAGCGACGACGAACTCGTCGCCCGCAGCCGCGACTTCGCTGAGACCGAGGACCTGCACCGGAGTTGACGGGCCGGCCTCCGTGACGTTCTCACCGTGGTCGTTGATGAGCGCACGGACGCGTCCCCAGGCCGCGCCGGCCACCATCGGGTCGCCCACCTTGAGCGTGCCGCGCTGGACCAGGACCGTGGCCACGGGGCCGCGGCCGATGTCGAGATTGGCTTCGAGCACCACGCCCGAGGCGCGTCCCCCGGCGCTGGCGCGCAGGTCCTCCACCTCGGCGACGAGGAGCAGGTGATCGAGGAGATCGTCGACGCCCACGTTCTGCAGGGCCGAGACCTCCTGGAAGATGGTCTCACCGCCCCACGCTTCCGGCACGAGACCGTGCTCGGCCACACCGGCGATCGCCTTCTGCGGATCGGCGTTCTCACGATCGATCTTGTTGACCGCCACCACGATCGGCACCTCGGCCGCCTTGGCGTGGTTGATCGCCTCGATCGTCTGCGGCATCACGCCGTCGTCGGCCGCGACCATGAGGATCACGATGTCGGTCGCACCTGCGCCGCGGGCCCGCATCGCGGTGAAGGCCTCGTGACCGGGCGTGTCGATGAAGGTGATCTTCTGCCCGTCGCGCTCGACCTGGTAGGCGCCGATGTGCTGGGTGATGCCACCGGCCTCACCCTCGACCACGTTGGCATTGCGGATTCGGTCGAGCAGCAGCGTCTTGCCGTGGTCGACGTGGCCCATGACGGTGATGACCGGGGGACGCAAGGGCGCGTCGTCGTCTTCGGCAGAGACCTCGAGCAGCTTCTGCAGCTCGACTTCCTGCTCTTCGCCCGGGTCGACGAGACGGATCTCGGCCCCGATGTCGTCGGCGAACAGCTCGATCATCTCGTCGGACAACGACTGGGTGGCCGTGACCATGTCGCCGGCCTCCATCATGAATCGCACGACGTCGGCGGCCGTCCGGTTCAGCTTCGGACCGAGATCAAGCGCCGTCGATGCCCGCTCGATGACGATCTCGCCGTCGGGGACGGGTGCGTCATCGGGCGTGTAGGCCGGCGCATCCATCGGCTGGAGTTCTTCGCGATTGCGACGGCGACGTCCGCCCTTGCGGCGCGGCGGACGACGTCCCTGGTTGGGACCGCCCGGGCCACCACGGCCACCGCCGGGGCCACCACGACCGGGGGCACCGGCACCGGGGACCTGCTCGCGCGGGCCGCCGGAGGGCCGACGACCGCCAGGCATACCGCCACCGCTGGGGCCGCTACGCGACGGCTCGTTGCCGGAAGTACGGGGACCGCGTCCGCCGGGTGGCGGCGGGATCGCACGGCCGGTCGAGGATCGCGGCGGGGGCGGAATCGGCTTGCCCGACGTGGAGGTCGGGGCATCGCCCGGCTTCACGTTGGGGTTGATCGCCACCTTCTTGAAGACCTTCTTCACGACCTTCTTGACGACCTTCTTGACCACGGGAGCCGCGGGCACTGCCGGTTCGTCGGTCGTGCGCTTCGGCGGCGCGCCGGAGCCGCTCGACGAGATCACACGGGCGGGCGCTGCGGGCGGAGCAGGGGGTGCGGCGGCGGGCGCCTCGTCGGCCGGAGCTTCTGCGGCGGGAGGCTCGGCGGCAACCGGCTCCTCGACGGGGGCAACCTCGGTCGGGGCCTCCTCGACGGGGGCTTCGACCGGCTCGGCGACCTCGGGTGCCTCGGCGGCGGGTGCCTCGGCGGCAACCGGCTCCTCGGCGGGGTCGACCTTCTTGGCCGCCTTCTTGGCCGCCTTCTTCGTCGACTTCTTGGCCGCCTTCTTCGTGGACTTCTTGGCGGCCTTCTTGGCCGGCTCGGGCGGCTGCTCGTCGCGGATCAGACCCTTGCGCTCGGCCTTGCGCCGGACCCGATCTGCTTGCGCGTCAACGATGCTCGACGAGTGGCTCTTGACCCCGATTCCGAGGCCCTCGGCAAGCTCCAGTGTCTCGGCATTGGTGAGACCGAGCTCGCGAGCGAGTTCGTAGACGCGAATATTGGATGGCACGTTCTGGCGAAAGTCCTTGTGATCAACGAACGGCGGGGACGACGCCCCACCGGCAATGGCCTCAACCGTTCGCGTGCGGGCACGCGAGCGGTTCTGTCGACCACGACGACAAGAGCCTAGCGACCTCCGCGGCGTTCACCTCGGCTCCCAGGCCGCGGCGGAAGCCCTTACGCTGCGTGGCCAATTCGACACACGCAGCAGACGGTCCGACCCACGCGCCACGGCCCGGACCGGAGCCCGTGACCAGGGCGCCGTCGTGTTGCCGCACTCGTACGAGCCGCTCGGCGGGAAGGACCCGCCGGCACCCCACACACGTACGCTGCGGACTACTCCTCTTCGTCGCCGGCATCATTGTCGCCGGCATCCGCCGGGACCGCGGCAATCTCCTCGGAGTCACCCGCATCGCTGTCGCCGGCATCCGCCGGGACCGCGTCCGGCGCCTCGGCGCCACCGGCATCGCCCTCGGCATCCGCGGCCGACTCGGCGTTGGCCTCGGTGTTCTCGTCGACCGCTTCGGCCCAGTCGGACGCCGACACGGCCTCGCCGCCGTCGGCCGGCTGCCAGACCTGCTCACCCGTCTCCGGGTCGGTGATCCACTCGCCCTCGGCCCACTCGACGTCGCCGTAGGCCTCTTCCTCGGCCAGCTGGGTCTCACTCTTGATGTTGATGCCCCAACCGGTCAGGCGGGAGGCGAGGCGGGCGTTCTGCCCCTCCTTGCCGATCGCCAACGACAGCTGGAAGTCGGGCACGATCACGTCGCAGTCGCCCGTCTCGGGGGCGGGTCGCACCTGGGTGACCTTGGCCGGCGAGAGCGCCTTCATCACGAACTCGTCGAGATCCTCCGAGAACGGCACGATGTCGATCTTCTCGCCCCGCAACTCGTTGACGACCTGACGCACGCGGGCGCCCCGGGCGCCGACGCACGCGCCGACCGGATCGACGTTGGAGTCGTTGGAGTAGACGGCGATCTTCGTGCGGTGCCCTGGTTCGCGGGCACACGCCTTGATCTCGACGATGCCGTCGGCGATCTCGGGGACCTCGAGCTCGAACAGGCGCTTGACCAGACCCGGGTGGGTCCGGCTCACGACGATCTGGGGGCCCTTGGCCGTCTTGCGGACCTCGACGATGTAGGCCTTGATCCGCACGTTGGAGTCGGGGCGCTCGTAGGGCACCTGCTCGGCCTGCGGCAGCAGGGCCTCGACCCGTCCCAGATCGAGCAGGGTGTAGCGAGCGTCGGTCTGCTGGATCATGCCGGTGACGATGTCGCCCTCGCGGCCGGCGTACTCCTCGTACTTCAGCTCGCGCTCGGCCTCACGGATGCGCTGCGTCATCACCTGACGAGCCGTCTGTGCGGCGATGCGACCGAAGTCGTCGGGCGTGACCTCGAACTCCTCGCCGATCGGCTCGCCGTCGTCGTCGAGCTCCTGGGCGAACACCTGGAACTCCATGGTGTCGGGGTTGATCGTCACCCAGGCGTATTCGTAGGCGTCGGGCATCCGCTTGTAGGCGGACTCGAGCGCGTCGGCCAGCGCGGCGAACAACGCATCGACGGTGATGCCACGCTCTTGGGCGAGGGCCTGGAGGGCTTCCATCATGTCTTGGTTCATGACGTCGGAGCTTCCTTCTCGGGGATCTTCTGGTTCTTGGACGAGGACTTCTCGGGCGCGGGGTTCTTCGGGCCGCCGGGCTTCGGGGTCGGTCCCCACTCGAAGACCGTGCGGGCCTTGTTGATGTCGGCGATCGAGACGAGGCGGGTCTCGCCCGCGACGGCGACCTCGATGTGGTCGTCGTCGGCGACGGCGATCAGCTCGCCCTCGATCCGACGGTCGCCCTCCGCGTCGGGCCGGGTCTTGATCTTGACGACGCTGCCCACGGCCTTGCGGAAGTGATCGACGGTGCGGAGGCTGCGCTCGAGGCCCGGGCTCGACACCTCGAGCGTGTAGCGGCCGGGAATCGGGTCGACCTCGTCGAGCAGGTGACTGATGCCCCGGCTGATCCGCTTGATGACCTCGATGTCGATGCCGGTGTCGGTGTCGCCGAGCACGCGGTCGGGATCGTCGACGAAGATGCGAAGGGCACCACCGTTGTGCTCGATGTCGTAGAGCTCGACCGACTCGGCTTCGATGATCGGGAGCACGAGTTCGCGGACACGATCGACGATGGCCATGCGAGTTGCTCCCTTCAATCGAGAAAGGCGTGGCCCAGGGCCACGCCTCATCCAAACGGACTACCGAAACGTTCTGTGCACTCTAGCAACATCCGGGAGTCGTCAGTCGGCCGACGCCTCCACCGCGGCCACGAACGCCTTGTGCACACCCCGCAGGGTGAACTCGTCGGCCCCCGGGCCCGGCTCGACGACGGGCAACAGACGGCGGAGCAACAGCGTGCAGGCGACCCACAACAGCACCGACAACACCCCGATCAGCAGCCCGAGCGGCAACATCACGGGAAATCGGGCCATCGCCGCGCCGAACGCGACACAGGCGACCCCGCCGTAGACCGCCGACTTCTGCCGCCGGACCAGCATCTGGACCCGGTCGAACTCCGGCTGGGTGAGCGGCACCCGCACCACATAGGGGGCCCTGCCGGCCTTCGCGAACCCGTCGGCCCGCTCCCCACTGCGCACCGAGACGAGGGGAAGCCCCCGGTCTCGGGCGAGCGCCCGATCGACCCGGACGGTCGCCACCTCAGGAGTGCTCGGGCTTGCGACGGATCTCCTTGATGATCGTCTCGGCGTCGTTGGCGTCGTCGCCCTTCTCGCCGAGGTTCCGCTCACGATCCTCTTCGGCGGCCTTCTTCGCCGCGTCCTTGGTGGCCGCGGCCCGCTCCAGCGCGGCATCCGCGCCGTGTTCATGGATGAACTCGGCCCATTCGACCAGGGTGTCGACCATCTCGTCCTCGGGCACGACCATCACGTTCTGGCCCTTCACGAAGAGATGACCCCGCTTGTTGCCGGCCGCGATGCCGAGATCGGCATCGCGCGCCTCGCCGGGACCGTTGACGACGCAGCCCATCACCGCGACCTGCAGCGGGATCTCCCGCTCGCCGAAGGCGGTCATGGCGTCCTGCGCGATCGTGAAGACATCCACCTCGGCCCGACCACAGCTCGGACAGGCGATGAGATCGACGTTCTTGCGCTCACGGAGCCCCATCACCTCGAGCAGCTGGCGTCCGGCCTTCGCCTCCTCGACCGGGTCGGCCGTCAGGGAATACCGGATCGTGTCGCCGATGCCCTCGGCCAGGAGTGTGGCGATGCCCGCGGTCGCCTTGAGCGTGCCGATGGGCGGCGGACCAGCCTCGGTCACACCGAGGTGGAGCGGGTGGTCGGTCACCTCGGCGAGTTGACGGTAGGCCTCGATCATGAGCGGCACGCTGGAGGCCTTCACCGAGATCTTGATGAGATCGAATCCGACCTCGTCGAAGTAGGCGATCTCCTGGAGGGCCGACTCGACCATCGCTTCCGGCGTGACCTTGTCGCCGTACTTCCTGTAGAGATCGGGATGCAGCGACCCGCCGTTGACGCCGATGCGGATCGGCACGTTGCGGTCCTTCGCCTCGCGAGCGACGGTCTTGATGTGTTCGGGGTTCTTGATGTTGCCGGGGTTGAGCCGCAGGCAGTGCACACCGGCCTCGAGCGCCTCGAGCGCCCGACGGTACTGGTGGTGGATGTCGGCCACGATCGGCACCGGTGACCGCGGGATGATCCGGGCCAGACCCTCGGCCGCTTCGGGTTCGTTGCAGGTGCAGCGCACGATGTCGGCGCCGGCCGCGGCGAGCGCGTAGATCTGTTGGAGCGTGGCTTCGTGGTCGGCCGTCTTGGTGACGGTCATCGACTGCACGGTGATCGGCGCACCACCACCGACCGGCACGTTGCCCACCATGATCTGGCGGGTCTCACGACGGGGAAAGCTCTGTGTGAACTCCATTGCCGCCGAGGCTAGGGGCTACCCGATGTTGATCGGGTCGATGATGTCTCGGAATATCGCGAGAAGACCGAAGCCGGTGAGCAGCACGAAGACGGCGTAGGTGACCGGCATGACCTTGTTGTAGTCGACCTCGTGGCGGCGGCCGCCGAACGAGCGCAGACGTTCGTAGGTGGCGATCACGACATGACCGCCGTCGAGCGGCGGCAGCGGCAACAGGTTGAGGAAGCCGACCGAGATGTTGAGGAACGCCATGAAGACGAGCGCCCCGTCGAGCCCCTGGTCGGTGATCTGGCTGCCCACCCGGGCCGCGCCGTAGATCGAGATGATCCGCTCCTCGTCGGGGTTGCCCTCGTCGAGGGCCCGGCTCGCGATCTCGCGCTCACCGGCGTCGGTCGATGTGATGTCGTCGTGGACCGTGTCGACATCGCCCGAGAGGGTGTCGGACACGAACGTCGGCAGGGCGCCGCCGGTGAGCGTGTCCCACATCCCTGTGGTGATCAGCGAGAACACGCTGCCGAACTCACGCACCGCGGCGGGCGCGGCGCCGAACACGCCCATCGACTCGCGCAACGGCTCCTGCGACACGCCGAAGAACCCGCTCGTCGCCTCGTCGGCGGGCAGCAGGCTCTCGAAGACGGCGTTCTCGACCACCTGGATCGTGTTGCCGCGGGCCGGATCGAACACGATCTGGAGCTCCTCGCCGAAGCGCCCGTCGACGGCCGCGGCGACGTCGTCCCAACTGAACACGTCGACACCGTCGATCTGGAGAATCCGGTCGGTCTCCTCGAGGCCGCGGATCGTCGCCGCGCCCTCGTCGGTGAGACGTCCGCCCAACACGACCGTGTCGACGAAGGTCTCGCCGCCGCGGCGGTACCCCACCTCGACGTCCTGCGCACCCCGGGCGAACACCAGCTCGCCGAACTGGGCGAAGTCGTCGACCTCGATGCCGTCGATGGTCAGGATCTCGTCGCCGACCTGCAGACCGAGGTCGGCGGCCGCGCTCTGGTCGCTGATGCTGGCGATCGTCCATTCACCCGAGTCGGATTCCTGCCCCTGCCAGACGAGGAAGGCGTAGATCAGCACGAGGGCCATCAGGAAGTGCATGAGCGAGCCGGCGGTGACCACCAGCAGCTTCCGCGGGAACGATTTGATGCGGTAGGCCCGGCTCTCGTCGCCCGGTTCGACCGGGTCGAGGTTGTTCATCCCGATGATGCGCACATATGCGCCGGCGGGAATCAGCTTCACGCCGTATTCGGTCTCGCCCTTGTGGAACGACCAGATACGGGGCCCGAACCCGATGAAGAACTCGGTGACCTTCATGCCGGTGAGCTTGGCCGTGATGAAGTGGCCCATCTCGTGCATGAAGATCATGAAGATGATCATCGAGACGATGAAGGCCCAGCTCCAGCTGGCGAAGATGCCCAGTGCGAGCACCGCCAGCGCGAGCAGGATCAGGCCGGTGAAGTCGTTGGGCCGTTCTTCGGTCTCAGCGGCGGGGGGACCCACGTTGAGCGTCATGCGTGCACTCTCTGTTCGATCAGCTCAGCGGCGACGACGCGGGCTTCGCGGTCGACATCGAGAACAACGTCGACGTCGGTCGCATTTGTTCCCGGCCACACCTGCAGGCTCGCCTCGAGCACTTCGGGAATGTCGACCCAACGGATCCGCCCCTTGAGGAACTCGTCGACCGCGACCTCGTTGGCCGCGCTGATCCACGCCGGCGCCGTCTCACCGGCCCGACCCGCCTCGAAACACAGGCGAAGGCAGGGGAAGGCCTCGAGGTCCGGCGGTTGGAAGTCGAGTCGCGACATCTCGGTCCAATCGATCGCGCCGTACGGCATCTCCAATCGGTCGGGAAACGCCAACGCGTAGCCGATGCACAGACGCATGTCGGGCATCGAGAGCTGGGCGATGGTGGCCCCGTCGGTGTAGGTGACCATCGAGTGGACCACCGACTGCGGGTGCACCACGACGTCGATGTGGTCGTAGTCGACCCCGAACAGCTCGTGCGCCTCGATGACCTCGAGTCCCTTGTTCATGAGCGTGCTCGAGTCGATGGTGATCTTCGGTCCCATCGACCAGGTCGGATGGGCCAGCGCGTCCTCGACCGTCACCGACTCGAGGTCGTCTCGGGATCGCCCCCGGAACGGACCCCCGCTGGCCGTCAGCACGATCTCGGCCACCCGGTCGGCGGCGGTGATCTTGTCGGTGACCTCGTTGGCCCGCAGGCACTGGTGCACGGCACAGTGCTCGCTGTCGACCGGAATCAGGTCGCCGGCCGACGCGGCCCAGACCCGTTGCACCACCGGGCCGGCCGCGATGAGCGACTCCTTGTTGGCGAGGCCCAATCGCTTCCCGGCATCGAGGGCTGCGAGCGTCACTGGCAATCCGGCGAACCCGACCACTCCGTTGATGACCACGTCGCCGCTGGATGCGGCGTGGGCCATCGCCTCGTCGCCGACGAGGAGGTCGGTGCCGGCCGGCAGTCGGTCGGCCAGGTCGCGGGCCTGCGACTCGTCGGCGACCGCCACCACGTCGGGGCGGAACTCGTGGGCCTGCTCCACGACGAGGTCGACTGAGCGGGCCACGCCGAGCGCGGCGACGCGATACCGCTCCGGGTCGGCTCGAACGATCTCGAGCGTCTGCGTGCCGATGGAACCCGAGGAACCGAGCACGGCGACCGACGTGGACATAGGCGCGACGCTATCCGGCCGTCGGGGTCAGTCGGGGGTCGGGTTGTGGGCCGGGTCAGCCGGGAACGGTGACGTCCATGAGCACGGCCACGTAGTACGTCGCCGGGAGCACGAACAGCAGCCCGTCGAACCGATCGAGGAGCCCACCGTGACCGGGCAGGATCGATCCCATGTCCTTGATGCCCAGATCACGCTTGATCTGCGACTCGGCGAGGTCACCGATGGGCGCCGCCAGTGCGGCCACGATGCCCAGCAGCAGCGAGGCGCCGAAGCCGCCTCCCCAGACCTCGCCGGCGAACGGCGCCGGTTTCCCGAGGATGCCGATGATCACACCGACGGCCACGGCGACGACCATGCCACCGACGAGGCCTTCCATCGTCTTGTTGGGGCTGGCCGGCGACAGCGGGGTGCGTCCCATGGCCTTGCCGATCGCCAGTGCACCGACATCGTAGCCGACCGTGACGAGCACGGCGGCGGTGAGCAGACCTGTGCCGATGTCGACTCCGCCGACCGTGGTGCCGAGCATCAGGGCGGCGAACGAGCCGAGCAGGCCGATGTGGATGATGCCGAGCAGCGTGGTGCCCAGTCCGCGCACCGCCGACTCGTTGCCGACACCCGTGAGGTACCAGAGCGAGCCGAAGATCAACGACAAGACGATGACCAGCACCATCGCCTGCTCCCCTCGCCAGTAGACGGCGAGCGGCATCATCACCGATGCCGCGAGCCCGAGCAGGACTGCCGGCTGGTGGCCCGCGATCCGCACGGCGTTGAAGAACTCGACCGCGGCGAGACCGAGAGCGACGGTCACCACGGCGAGCGCAGCGGCCGGGCCGACGGTCATCGCGGCCAGGATCAGCGCCGCGAGCCCGACACCCACCATGATCGCAACCGGGAGATCCCGATCGCTCTCGCCACCGCCGCGGGTGGAGGTGAGCGCCGCACCCAGCGACGGTTCGGCCGACTTCGAGGCCTTGCTGTCGTCGAACGCGAAGAAGTCGTCGGCCGTGTCGGCCGCGTCGTCGACGAGTGGCTGCGCGGGCGCGAGCTCGGTCTCCTCGTCGGCCCAGCGCGGGGTGGACGACACATCGGCCCACCCGGCCATGTCGTCGTCGTTCGCCTCGGCCAACACCGGCTCGTCCGGCGGCGCGAACGTCACCGAATCGGCGGCACCGCCGACCTGCGGTACGGCACCGGTGGCCGGCTCGCTCCAGTGGGGCACGGCTGCGTCGTCGTCGTCGAAGGAGTCTTCGTCGCCGAAGACCGAGCGCCCGGGGACGACGTCGTCGTCGATCGCGTCGGCGTCGGGGACGCGGAACTCCTCGTCGCCGAATCCGCTGTTCTGATCAGTCATTGCTGCTCACCCATGCTGCTCACCCATCGCTGCTCACCCATCATCTCGCCCTTCCCTGGCTTGCCGGAGGTCAGACCTCCATCAGCTCCTGCTCTTTTTGGGCCTGCGCCTCGTCGATCGCGGCGATTCGTGCGTCTTTCAGCGCGTCGAGTTGCGCCTCGGCTCGCTGGATGTCGTCGGAGGAGACTCCCCCGTCGTTCTCCAGATCGTCAAGATCCTTGCGCGCGGCCCGTCGTACTGCGTTCACTCTCTGCTTCGCTTCTTCCGCCATGCCTCCCACCACACGGGCGAGATCGCGGCGACGTTCTTCGTTGAGCGGGGGGAAGGCCAATCGAATGATGTGACCGTCGTTGGACGGCGTGAGACCCATGTTGGCGTTGACGATCGCCCGCTCGATCGCATCGAGATTGGCCATGTCGTGTGGCGTCACGACCAGCATGCGCGCCTCGGGCACCGAGAAGCTGGCCAGCTCCTGGAGGCGCATCTCGACGCCGTAGGCCTCGGCCGTCAAGCGCTCGAACAGGGCGGAACTCGCCCGGCCGGTGCGGATCGTCGAGAACTCCTGGCGGGCGTGGCTGACGGCCCCGTCCATCTTCTCGGCTGCATCTTCGAGCACCAGCTCGATCATCTCGCTCACGACGACCCCTTCTCGGCATCCTCGTCCATCGCATCGACGAGCGTACCGATTGCCTCTCCTTCGAGCAGGGACCGGAAGTTCCCTTCGCCCATGAGGTCGAAGACGATGATCGGAAGATCGTTGTCCATGCACAGCGTGATCGCAGTCGCGTCCATGACGTTGAGACCACGGTTCAGCACGTCGAGATAGCTCACGTGGTCGAGTTTGGTCGCGTTCGGGTCGAGGCGGGGGTCGGCCGTGTAGATGCCGTCAGTGCCACCGTGGGTGCCCTTGAGTACGGCGTCGGCCTCGATCTCCACTGCCCGCAGCGACGCCGCCGTGTCGGTGGTGAAGAACGGGTTGCCGGTGCCACCGGCGAAGATGACGATCCGACCCTTCTCGAGGTGTCGCGTCGCCTTGCGCCGGATGTAGGGCTCGGCCACCTGCGCCATGTGAATGGCGGACTGCACCCGAGTGGGCTGGCCCATCTGCTCGAGCGTGTCCTGCAGGGCCAAGCCGTTCATCACGGTGGCGAGCATGCCCATGTAGTCGGCCTGGGCACGGTCCATGCCCGCGCCGGAGCCCTGGATGCCACGCCAGATGTTGCCGCCACCCACGACGACGGCGATGTCGACGTCGAAGTGGTTGCGCGCGGCGACGATGTCTTCGGCGATGGAACGAACCGTCGGCCCGTCGATGCCGTGTTCCTGTGAGCCGGCGAAGGCCTCACCCGAGAGCTTCAGCAACACCCGACCCCAACGGGCAGGATGTGTTCCCCGGGAGGTCTGGTCGCCGTCGCTCACATCAGCCGCCGATCACGACCTGCACATAGCGGGTGATCGAACCGCCGCCGAGACTGTCCTTCACCGCGGTCTTGTCGCCGTGGAGGCCCTGCTCGAGAAGGACGCGCTCGCCCAGCCACCCGCGCATCCGTCCGTCGACGATCTTGTCCCAGGCCTGTTCGGGCTTGCCTTCGGCCTTGGTGATCTCGAGCAGCGACTCGCGCTCCCTGGCCACCTCCTCCTCCGGCACCTGGTCGGCGCTGAGGTAGAGGGGCTTGGCGAAGGCGATGTGGAGGGCGACCTGATGGAGGTCCTCCTGGCTGACGCCGGCCCCCTCGACGACCACGGCGTTGACACCGCGGCCGTCCTGCACGTGCACATAGGTGTCGAGAATGCTGCCCTCTGCGGCCTCGATGCGCTCGACCGCACCGACGTCGATGTTCTCCTTGATCGTGACCTTCAGGTCTTCGATCGCGGTGGCGTGGGCCTCGACGGCACCGGGACCATCGGCGAGCACGGCGTCGGCGAGCGACTGTGCGAGCCCGGTGACGGCCTCGTTCTTGGCCGAGAAGTCGGTCTCGGTCTTGATCTGGACGAGGGCGGCGGTGTTGCCATCGACCGCAAGAGCGATCGTGCCCTCGTTGTTCTCACGATCGCCTCGGTCGGCGGCCTTGGCCAGGCCCTTCTCACGAAGCAGCTGTGTGGCGGCTTCCATGTCGCCGTCGGTCTCGGTGAGCGCCTTCTTGGCGTCCATCATTCCGGCGCCCGTTGCGTCGCGCAGGGCTTTGACGTCCTTGGCGGAAATCGACATCTCGGTGTTCCTCGGTTGTTGCGTGGTTGCGTATCTGGCGGTTTGTGGGGCCGCGGCCGGTCAGGCCTCGGGCGTCCCTTCGTCACCGGCCTGCGGGAGAGATTCTTCCACAGGTGCCGGGGCCGCTTCTGCGGCTTCCTCGGCGGGGGCGGCTTCCTCGGCGGGAGCAGCTGCCTCGGCGGGAGCAGCGTCCTTGGCCGCGGCGACTCGGGCTTCGCGTTCTGCAGCCTGGGCCGCGGCTTCGGCTCGGGCCTGCTCCTGCTGGGCGGCGACCTCGGCCTCTTCAAGGGCGTTGCGCTGGGCGCCGGCCTCACCGGTCTTCTCCTGCTTCTTGGAGCGGATGAAGCGCCCTTCCTGCACTGCATCGGAGATGACGCGGCACATGAGCTGACCGGCACGGATCGCGTCGTCGTTGCCGGGGATGGCGTAGTCGACGAGGTCGGGGTCACAGTTGGTGTCGACCACGGCAACGATCGGCACGCCGATCTTGCGAGCCTCGGTGACGGCGATGTGTTCCTTCTTGGTGTCGAGCACGAAGATCGCGTCGGGCAGCTTCTCCATGTCGCGGATGCCGCCGAGGTTGCGCTCGAGCTTCACGAGCTCACGGTTGATGAGCAGCGCTTCCTTCTTGGGCATGGCCTCGAACTCGCCCGAGTCGCGCATGCGGGCGTAGTCCTTCATCTTGCCGACGCGCTTCGAGATGGTCTGGAAGTTGGTCAGCATGCCGCCGAGCCAACGCTCGTTGATGTAGGGCATGTTGCAGCGCTCGGCGTAGGACTGGATGGAGTCCTGGGCCTGCTTCTTGGTGCCGATGAACAGCACGGTGCCGCCGTTGGCGACGAGATCACGCACGAAGACGTACGACGTCTCGAGGTGGTTGAGCGTCTGGTGGAGATCCACGATGTGGATACCGGACCGCTCGCCGTGGATGAACCGCTTCATCTTCGGGTTCCAGCGACGGGTCTGGTGGCCGAAGTGAACGCCGGCCTCCAACAGCTGCTTCATGGAGATGACTGCCATGGTGGTCTTCTTTCCCGGTTGCGTGTTCGTGCGGGACGCCGAGGCGACCGGGTGTTGCACGAACCCAGTGATTCCGTCGATCCCGAGGTGGGGTCGTCCGGGGCCCTGAAGGGCCGTCGAGGAGTGTATCGGGCCGAATCGGATCGACACGGTGCGGGATCAGACGCACACGAGTGCGGGCCTCGCCGAACAGCGAGGCCGGATCGACATACGCACCGTGCACCCGCGTCGTGAAGTGGAACGGCCCGGCCGTCGTGGCCACGAGATCACCCCGGTCGACCCGAGTGCCCGGCCGCACCAGGATCCGGCCGACGTAGCCGTAGGTGACCCGCAGTCCACCCGGGTGGTCGACGCTCACGAAGAGGGCTCCGGCCACCGGCCCGGCGAACGCGACCACCCCCGATCCTGCGGCCACGACGGGTTCGTCGTCGCCGGTGTCGTACTCGATGCCGCGGTTGCCCCGCCCGTACGGACCGTCGGGCAGACGGAATGGGTCGAGGATCGGCGCACTGGTGGGCGGAGACAGGACCTCGGCTGCGGCCGTCCCGGCCGGCTGCACCAGGCTGACGACGGCGACCAACACCGCCGCCACGACGGATCTGACGATTGACATGACACTCCCCTTGGAGGCTCTCGGGGAAGTGCAGTGGCAGCCGTGAGGGCTGCGAAGAACGCGCTAGACGGGTTCGCGCTCGGTCGCCGTGATCCGCGACCGGAGCTGGAGAACGGCCTTTGTGTGCACCTGGCAGACGCGACTCTCGGTCACGCCCAGCACACGACCGATCTCGGCGAGGGTCAACCCCTCGTAGTAGTAGAGCGTGAGGACGATCTTCTCGCGCTCCGGCATGCGGTTGATCGACTCGGCCAGGATCTGGCGCATCTCCTCGACCTCGTAGACGCCCATCGGGCCATCGCCCGAGTCGGCCACGGTGTCGCCGAGGGTGACCGATTCGCCTCGCTCGCCGCCCGACAGCATCTCGTCGAGGGCCGCGACGCCGACGAAGGAGATCTGACTGAGCATGGTCTGGAGCTGCTTCGGGGTGATGCCCATCTCGTCGGCGACCTCGTCGTCGGTGGGCGCGCGGTGGTGTTCGGCTTCGAGCTTGCCCATGGCGCGCTCGAGCGTGCGGGCCTTGGAACGCACCGAACGCGGGACCCAGTCGATCGAGCGAAGCTCGTCGAGGATGGCGCCCTTGATGCGGGCGATCGCGTAGGTCTCGAACTTGTAGCCGCGCGCCGGATCGAACTTCTCGATGGCGTCGATCAGCCCGAACACCCCGAAGCTGACCAGATCGGACTGCTCGACGTTGCGCGGGAGCCCGACGCCGACCCGGCCGGCCACGTACTTGACCAACGGGGAGTACTGGATGATGAGCTTGTCACGGAGATCCTGGGCGCGCGTGCGCTTGTAGTCGGCCCACAGGCGTTCGGTCTCGAAGGCGTCGTCGCTCACAGCAAAGTCCTAGGCGCGGGGATGGGTCGATCGGTGGACCTCACGAAGACGCTCGCGACTCACCCGGGTGTAGATCTGAGTGGTGGCGAGATCCGCGTGGCCCAACAATTCCTGCACAGCACGCAAATCGGCACCTCCGTCCAAAAGATGAGTGGCAAAGGTGTGACGAAGTGCATGTGGATGGGTCGGCGTGGGCGAGCGACGGTCGACCAGGCGTCGAACATCGCGAGGTGAGAGGGCCCGGCCCCGCTGGTTGAGGAACACGCGGTCGTCGGGTGTCGACTCGGTGACGAGGGCCGGGCGACCGTCGGCGATCCAGGCAGCGAGGGCTTCAGCCGCCGGTTCGGAGATGGGGACCCGGCGTTGCTTGTCGCCCTTTCCCCAGACCGAGATGGTGCCGGCGGGCCCGGAGAGGTCTTCTCGTCGGAGCCCACACAGCTCACTGACCCGCAGTCCACTGCCGTAGAGCAACTCGACGACGGCTCGGTCACGCAGTTCGATCTCGGCCCGATCCTCACTCCGGGGGCCTCCTTCGACGAGTCCGTCGAGTTCGGCCGCGCTCAGCACCCGGGGCAGGGTGGCGGTGCCGCGGGGCGCCGACAGCGCGGCGCTCGGGTCGTGGTCGATCCGTCCGCTGCGCTGCGCCCAGTGGAAGTAGCGGCGCAGGACCGAAGCCTTGCGGGCGATCGTGCGCCGGGCATAGCCGTCGCGATCGAGTTGGGCGAGGTAGCCCCGCAGATCGCGGCGGGTCACCGCGGCCGGCCCGTCGCGACCACGCTCGTCGAGCCATGCCGACGCCGCACCTGCGTCGCGCCGGTAGACCGAGCGGGTCGACGCCGCGACACGCGTGAGCGAGCCCAGCCATGTGTCGATCTCCCACCGGTCCATGGCAGGGACCCTACCGAACCACTCACCGCAGTTCTGACCACCACACCCTGCGCGATGGGTCACGTTCGCCGAACCCGGGCGCCGTCGTGGACCACCAAGCCGGCCAACTCGAGCTCGGCGAGGACGGCGAAGACCTCCGCCGCACCCAGCCCGGACCGAGTGGCCAACTCGTCGATCGAGGTCGGCCCGTCGTCGACCGCGTCGAGCACGACCGCCGCCGGTCCGTCGACGCCGGCCGTCGCCTCCGGGCCGTGTCGCCGATCCGCCGCGCCGCACGTGTCGAGACCGAGCGCGGTGGTGACGTCGTCGACGCCGAGCACCGGCGCGCAGCCATCGGCCAGCAGGCGGTTGGCTCCCTCGGCGGCGCCGTTGCGCAACGAACCCGGTACGGCCATGACGTCGACACCGCGGCGAACCGCCTCGTCGACAGTGAGCATCGAGCCACCGGACGGGCGGGATTCGACCACGACCACGAGGTCGACGAGGGCCGCGATCAGACGATTGCGGGCCGGGAATCGCCATGGCTCGGGCCGGGCCCCGAGCGGGGCTTCGCTGATGACGGCGCCCCGCTCGGCGACCTCGTGCCACAGATCGGCGTTGGCGCGTGGGTAGGGCACGTCGCAACCGCTCCCGACCACGGCGACCGGGGGCGTGGCCGCGGCGAGCAGGGCGCCCCGGTGGGCCGCCGCGTCGATCCCGAGCGCGAGGCCGGAGACGACCACCACGCCTCGAGCGGCCAGCTCTGCCCCCAGCTCACGAGCGACCTCCCGACCGATCGCCGATGCCCGCCTGGTACCGACCACGGCGACATGCGGCAGCGAAGGGTCGGGCAAGGTGCCCCGCCGGAAGGCGACGGGGGCAGGATCGATGTCGCAGGCGAATCGGGGCGGATGGGCACCGTCGTGCCAGGTCGTGGCCGTCACGCCGACCCGCTCGAGGGTCTCCCGCAACGAACCCGGGTCGACCTCCGCGGCCGCCAGCGCCCACTCCCGACGCACGGACGACGGCGCAACGGCAGAGTCGACCCGACTCGCGACGACCCGCTGCCAGGCCCGCTCGGCGTCATCGTCGGTCAACAGCCGACCGAGCCGAGCAGCGCCCGCGCCGGGGAGCGCCGCCAACGCGGCCGTGAACTCACCCCCTGCAGTCATCGGAGCCTCCCATCGGCGGTCGCGCCCGCATGCCGATGGCGCCGGCGATGTCGCCGGCGCGGATCTGCGGTGGGCCTCCGGCGAGATCGGCAATGGTGCGGGCGACGGCCCGCACGCGCATCGCTCCACGCCCGCTGAGCACTCCCGCACTGATCGCCGCGTGCAGGATCTCGACCGCGGCGGGCTCGAGCGGCGCGACCAGGTCGAGCTGTCGACGGTTGAGCTCGGCGTTGCACGACACGCCTCGCTCCTGCGCCAGAACCCGAACGGAGGCGACTCGCGCGGCCACCGACGCAGTGTCCTCGCCCGGTCGATCGTCGAGGAGCGCCAGCGGCGAGGGCCGATCGACATGGACCATGATGTCGAGCCGGTCGAGCAGTGGACCCGACACGCGTGAGGCGTATCTCGAACGCGACGCCGGGTTGCACCGGCAGTTGAGCGAGCCTCCCTCACCGCACGGGCAGGGGTTCATCGCGGCAACCAGCAGCACCCGGGCCGGGTGCTCACGGGTGCCGCCCGAGCGGGCGATACGCACGACTCCCTCCTCCAGGGGCTGGCGGAGCGCATCGAGTACCGACGGCGCGAACTCCCCCAGTTCGTCGAGGAAGAGCACGCCATCGCTCGCCACGCTCACCTCGCCCGGGCGGGATTGCCCCGAGCCGCCGCCGACGAGCGCGGCCATCGACGCCGAGTGGTGGGGCGCCCGGAACGGCGGGCGGCGCACCAGCCCCGATGCCGGGAGCGGCAGCCCGGCGGCGCTGTGGATCCGGGTGACGCGGCGGGCGGCCTCGAGGTCGAGCTCGGGGAGCAGGCCCGGCAACCGGCGGGCGAGCATCGTCTTGCCCGCGCCCGGCGGGCCGACGAGGAGGAGGTGGTGCCCCCCGGCTGCTGCGACGAGCAGGGCCTCGCGCGCTCCCTCCTGTCCGCGCACATCGGCCAGGTCGGGGCCTTCCTCGACGGGATCGGGATCGAAGGCCAGATCGATCTGGGGCCACGGCAGCCCGTCGGCCAGGGCATCGACCGCATCGCGTAGCCGCCGCACGGGCCGGGCCCGCTCCCCGAGCCCCAGCATGGCCACTCGGGCGTCGGCGGCGGCGACGACGACCCGCGGCTCGTCGAAGACGTCGACGAGTGGGAGAACGCCGCGGACCGGACGGACCGAACCGTCGAGGCCGAGCTCGCCGACCGCCGCGACCCCGACGAGTTGCTCGATCGGGATCTGGCCGGTGGCCCCAAGGATCCCCAACGCAACCGCCAGGTCGAGGCCCGCGCCGACCTTGCGCAGTCCCCCCGGGGCGAGGTTGACGGTGACCCGCCGCAGCGGCCACTCGAGCCCGCTGGACTCGATCGCCGCCCGAACCCGGTCTCGAGCTTCGCGGCATGAGGCATCGGGCAGACCGACGATGGTGAACGCGGGCAGACCATTGGCGACATGGACTTCGACCGACACGCGGACGCCGTCGAGTCCGTCGAGGGTGGACGAGGGGATGGTGGCGAGCAAGGGGACCTACGTTGC
>Ga0213866_10000407_pt1 | contig 35065 bp, 35 predicted proteins | sample PICome_11_FD_160079 | JGI IMG/M metagenome (GOLD analysis project Ga0213866, IMG submission 160079) | Coastal seawater microbial communities near Pivers Island, North Carolina, United States - PICO284 | ecosystem: Environmental > Aquatic > Marine > Coastal | place: USA: North Carolina... | reverse complement strand
TTTTCGTCAATATGAATGGAGTGTAGTAACTACTGGAAAATTATCTGATATTGCTATTGATAAAAAATCTTCTGAAAAATTATTTAATAAAATTTTAAAAGAGGATCAAAATTATTATAAAATAAATTATACATTTAAATCCCCATTAAAACCATTACTTGAAATGAGAGATTTAAATGGAATTCCTGGATATTTCTTACCATCTAAGATAATTTAATGAAAAAAGTATTACATTTATCCCATCATTATGGTTGTTTAAAGGATCATCAATATGTTTGTCATAATTTAGGACTACAACTTGAAAGTGTTTATTCTCATTGGGATACAGTTATTCCTAAGGGATGCTATCGTTTAAACTCAAAACAAGCAAATGAAATTTGGAGCAATAATCAAAATTATTTTAAAGATTTTGATTATATAATAACATCTGATACAGCACCATTATCAAGAATTGTCCTTCAAAATATTGATAAATTTCCTGGAAAATTAATTGTTTGGATTTGTAATAGATTTGATTATAATTTGGAATGGGATTCTTCATATTATCAGTTAATTAAAAACTATTCTAATCATGAAAAGGTCAAATTAATTCCTTATACTGAATTTGAAAGAATTTGGTTGAATAGATTTGGTATTGATACTAAGTATGAAACCATTAGACCTATTGGATTGGTAATATCTGATGAATTATCTAAAGATGAACAGTATTCGATAGGATTTGATGGTAACTATGAAATGGATTTTACTGGAGGAGATGTTCTAGTTTCTAGATATCATAATGATAATATTTTTCAAGATTCAAAAGAAATATGTGAATCTTTTGGATTGGTTGCCAGACATGCAAAATATAGAGGATCGTTAGAACTTGAAAAATTATCTAAACTATACGATTGCTTTTTAATGTTTCCAGATGCTTATTCAAAATTTACTACTTTTGAATTAATGCAATTAGGAATGCCTGTCATTTTACCTACAGAAAAACTTCTTCTTAATCTTTCTAGAAAATCAAATTACTTTTTCAGCACAGGTGTTAATGAACAGACTGTAAAATATTGTGAATGGTATAATGAATATTATGAAAAGTTTGCAGTTTACTTTGAGGATATAGATGGTATTGGTGAAGCAGTTGAATTAGTTAAACAAAACAGAGAAGATATTTTAAAAATTATGGGTGAATGTGCTCATATACATAAAGAACAAACTATGAATCAGTGGAAAGAAATTTATGACTGAAAAACGGTATAATTTCACAGTTGCTCAAGATTGGGTTCCTTATTTTCAAGACCTTTTTAATACTATAGAAGTAAATTCTTTTTTAGAGTTTGGTCTTGGTGTGGGGACGGAGTTTATTTGTGATAATGCAAAAAAGGTTACATCTGTAGAACTTTCTTTAGGTGATTATAATCTTGATTGGACTAATCAAACAAAAGAAACCCTAAAAGATTATACAAATTGGGATTTGCACTATATACAAGTTCCTGATGAGATTATAAAATCAAATCAAGATGCTATTGATAATCAATATCCACTTGAAGATATTTCCTATCTTTCTATTCTTGGTGATTTAGTTAATCCGTTTATGGAGGGAATGGAGCATGATATAATTTTTGTTGATGCTGGAATTCATAATAGGGGAGATATTGTAAACTTTGCATTTGGGCACGCTCCTATCATTGCTTGTCACGATAGTGATAGAACTGGTAGGGTTATTAAAAACATATATGGTTATAATATCGTAAATCCTCCAGAAAATTATATTGAAATTCATAAAGATAAAAATTATTGTGGAACTACTTTTTGGGTAGATAATACTTTTGAAGGTTCTAAAAATGTTATTGATGTTTTAATAAATTCATGAAAAAATATAAGAAGTTTATGGATGGTGCGTTTTCACCATACTATAAAGATGAAGATTTTATAGAATCTTATGGTAGGATTCCAAAGTTCAGATATGATACATTTAAGTATTGTTGGGATTGGATTCAAGAAAAACAATTGAAAACAATTGTAGAACTTGGAACTTCTAGAAGTTTTGTTGATGGAAAGTATCCGGGATGCAATTCCGATGATATTAAATTTTGGGAAGTAGATAATCCAGAAATTTGGGATTGGTCTGCCGGATGTTTTACCAGAGTTTTTGGTGAATTAATTCAGGGAACTGATATTGATTTAATTACAGTAGATCTTATGTCATCGCACATTAATAGATCTAAGGTAATGACCGAAGATCTTGAAAATATTGAATATTTTGTAATGTCTTCAGAAGAGTTCTTATCTAATGGTGATGGTCAAATTGATTTTTTGTATATGGACACGGGAGATGTAACTCCAATTGAACCAACAGCACAACTTCATCTTAGAGAATCAAAAATTCTTGTCGAGAAAAATTTAATTTCGGAAAATGGTATCATCTTAATTGATGATGTTAGAAATATACAATCAAAATCTCAGGATCCCTCTGATTATGGAAAAGCAAAATATTCTATTCCATATTTGCAAGAGAATGGATTTGAGGTTATAATGGATGAATATCAGGTTCTTTTACGTAGGAGTTAACATGAAAAGTTTGGTTACAGGCGGCGCTGGTTTTATTGGATCGAATCTTGTTGACCGTCTTCTTGAGATGGGACATGATGTTGTAGTAATTGATAATGAATATTCTGACGTTCATGATCATTTTTATTGGAATGATAATGCACAAAACTATAAGTATGATATTCGTGATTATGAAAATACTCGCCTTCTTTACGAAGGTGTAGATTATGTATTTCATATTGCAGCAGAAGCACGTATTCAACCTGCAATTCATAACCCAATTGAAGCGGTTAGTATCAATTCCGTTGGAACTGTGACTGTTCTTCAATGTGCTCGTGAGGCGGGTGTAAAAAGAGTAATGTATTCTTCTACTTCTTCTGGATATGGAATGAATGAACCTCCAAATATAGAGACACAAGTTGATGATTGCTTAAATCCTTACTCAGTATCAAAAGTTAATGGGGAAAAACTTTGTAAAATGTATACAAGTCTTTATGGACTTCCTACAATTTCTTTTAGATACTTTAATGTTTATGGTGAGCGTCAACCTCTTAAAGGTCAATATGCTCCTGTAATTGGTATTTTTCTACGTCAGATGAGAGATGGTGAACCTTTAACAATCGTTGGGGATGGAAACCAACGTAGAGATTTTACTTATGTTGGCGATGTTTGCCGAGCAAATATTCTTGCAGCAACAAAAGAAATTGATAGTGAATTTTTCGGTCAAGTATATAATGTTGGCACAGGAACAAATTATTCTGTTAATCAAATTGCTGGTATGATTTCTAATCATACTGTAAATATTCCTCCTCGTCCTGGTGAAGCACGAATTAGTCTTGCAAATAATCAAAAACTTTGTGAGACTTTTGGTTGGGAACCAACGATGAAACTTGAAGATTGGATTTTAAAGCAATTAAATTCTCATAATGGATAAAAATAAAGCATTATATAAACTTAAAGGTCTTCCGCCCATTTATTATTTGAATATAGATGGACAACCAGAAAGAAGACAATATATGGAAGACCAATTTAAATATTGGGAAATAGAAAACTATACTAGAATATCTGCTTATGATGGTAGAAATGGTAACGATCTTGGTGAAATTTTAAAAGGTCGATATCCTGATAATATGAACTCTGGTGAAGTTGGATGTACAACATCACATCTAAAAGCAATTAAATATTTTTTGGAAAATACTGATGATACATGTGCATTAATTATGGAAGATGATTGTGATCTAAGCACAGTTCACTATTGGCCTTTTAGTTGGAAAGACTTTTTTAGAAAAGTTCCATATGCTTATGATGTAGTTCAACTTGCAATTATTAGTACAACACCTGTTCATGTGTCTTTGCATAGAAGATTTGTTAATGATTTTTCTACCGCTTGTTATTTAATTACGCGACATCATGCACAAAAATTGATGAATCTTCATCTTCGTGGTGACAAATATAAAATTGACAATGGTGTTAAACCTAGAGCAGTTGCTGATGATTTAATCTATAACTCCGGTAATACTTTTGCTATACCTTTATTTCTTTATAAAATTCAATTAGGTTCTTCTATCCATAGTGACCACGTAGATACATTTCATAAGAATACTTATGAAAGTTTGTGGCAATTTTGGAAAAATGATGCTCCTAATATAGAAAACTGGGATAAAGTTTTTGATTATGATCCATATTATGGAAATCTTCCCCCAGGATGCTCCTAATAAATGTCAATAAATCAAAACATAATTCGGGTCGGCATTGACATCCTTTTCTTTTTGCTATATAATTCTGTAACAGTTCTTTACAAATACATATGACTGTAACCACCAATGAACGCGGACAGCAAAATATGTTCGCAAAAGAACCTACCATGTACTACCACAATTATGGTATGGATACTCCTAATGAATGGAGAGAAAAGTATAATGGACGCTGGGCAATGATTGGTATCATTTCTGGTATTATTTCCTATGCTTTTACTGATAACTTTTTCTTTGGTATTTTTTAATACCTTGTAAATAAATGAGTGCTGATATGCTAGGACAACTTGGAGTAGCACTCCAAGAACTTGTCAAATCTGGTGCTTGGACTAACGACGATGAACTTAAAGTTTGTGTCGCAGGCACTTTGCCCAAAGATAAATTTATTGTAATTCAAAACACAACACGGAGGAATCAAAAATGAAATTCGGTTTTACCCCTGAAGCAGAAATTCTTAACGGACGACTTGCAATGCTTGGATTTGTCATTGCTGTAGGTACTTATCTTACAACTGGACAAATTCTTCCAGGCGTATTCTGATGAAGTGTAAAGTGCAGTTGTATGTGGCAGGTAAGGTCTTTCACGAAATCGTAGAGGCAAAAGATTATCAAGATGCAAAAGAAACTGCACTTGCACGAAATCCAAATGCTAAAGTTGTTGGAGTTACTGCTGTTTTTAATTAATTCTTATGTTTAATATTTTTAAGAAAAAAGAAACTACCATGGAGGTTACTATGCGTAAAGAAGGTTATCAAGTTCCTGAAGTAGAATTCGCATTCCGTGAGAATGGAGAATTTGTTTATCGTAAGGCAAGCGAACTTTTTTATGGAAAGCGTGTGGTCATTTTTAGTCTGCCTGGTGCTTTCACTCCTACTTGCAGTGCCTATCAGTTACCTGGATTCGAAGAGAAATACGACGACTTTATTAGTAATGGCATCGACGATATTTACTGCATCTCTGTTAATGATGGATTTGTGATGAATGCTTGGGCACAAGACCAGAACATTGAGAAAGTCAAACTCATTCCTGACGGTAATGCTTACTTCACTCGCTCAATGGGACAATTGGTAATGAAGTCCAATCTTGGTTTTGGTGAGCGTTCTTGGCGTTACGCTGCTGTGGTTGATAATGGTATGATTGAGAAACTCTTCGAGGAACCTGGTAAAGGAGATAACGCAATTAATGATCCATATGAAGAAACGAGTCCAGAGAAAGTTTTGGAATATGTAAAATCTACTGTACGCGAAGAGGTGCTAGTATAATTAAGTTATTGTTTTTTGATAGAAATTTTTTATAATAGACATAAACTCTGCTTCTAAATAGGAAGTAGAGTTTTTTTATTTATGCCTAGAGGACAACTTACTAAAGATATTATTAAGTGTGATATACTTAAAATAAAAAAACAATTGGACAATGAGCAATTGGAATCAGATTCTAAATCATTAGTACATCAATATATTAATAAAGTTTTGAATAAAATAGAAGAATATAGGTATTAATATTCGAAATTAATATTGTTTAATTTTTTATATCTATGGATAAGAAGTTAAAGGCACCAAAAAAATTATTTGAGGACAGAAGACTAAAATCTTCAAAAAAATTAAACTGCCAAGAAATAGAAAATAATACACATCAAGAAGTATCTAAAAAAGTTATTAGTCCAAAAATACTTTTTAATGAAAATAATGAGGTTATTGATTTTGGTGGTGAAACAGTAAATTTGAGTGAAGAGTATATTGGAAAGGATAATGACCAAAAAAATCAAGTTGAAGAATTAATATTCAATCTTTCAGAAGATGTTAGTAATCTTAAAAAGAACATTCGTGAAACACAAAGATATGATACAGAAATAAATTTTATTAAAAAGTATATTAAAAAATTAGAAAGAGAAATATCTAGAAATGAAAAGTTTGATCCTTCAAATATATATGAAGGACTTACTCACATAAGGAAACAGATTCAGCAAGTTAGATCTGAAATACCTACAATACCAGAACCAATTTCATATGAAAATGAATTTGATGAGTTAAAAAATAGTATTAACCGTATTTCGGAATCTATTCCCGTTGTTCCTGAAATTAAATATTACGATAAAGAAATTTATGATCTATTAGAATCGATTGATGATATAAAGGAACAAATAGATAATTTTCCTGAGGTAAAATATTATGACCATCAAATTGATAGTGTAGAAAAAAGAATAGTGGATATTAAAAACTCAATACAATCAATACCTGAAATTAAATATTATGATGATGATATATCTATTCTCGAAGAAAAAATAAAAGAAGTTCAATTTTCTATACCAACTGTTCCTGAAGTTAGGTATTATGAAAAAGAAATATCTGATTTAGAAAGCAAATTTTGTTTTCTTTCTAACACTATTGATAATCTTCCAGAACTTCCTGAAGTAAAATATTATGATCAAGATGTATCAAAATTAAATGAGCAATTAAATAAACTTAAAGAAGAAATAATCTCATTGCCAGAACCTAAGTATTATGATGATGAGATAAAAAAAATACATGAGCAAATAAATTCTGTTAAAAAAAGTATACCTAAACCACAAATTATTCCAGAAATTAAATATTACGATGAAGAAATAAATGTCCTTCAGTCCGATATATCAATTCTCTCTAAAAGAATATCAGATATTAAAATTCCAGATACTAAAATATACACTGATAGATTAGATAATTTTTATAAAGAATTTCAAAATAAAAGTTATGAAGTTCATCAAAAATTAAATAATCTTCAGGGACTGTTTGAAAAACTTAATGATATACAAAATGAACAAATATTAAAAGGTGAGGAATTTGAGCAAAAATTAAATGAATCTATTACTGCAGAACCTCCAGAAACAAATACACCAGATCCGTTGTCTCCTTTGGTTAAAGAGTTTGTTACCTTTAAGGAACTTAGTGAGCACTATAGATTGTTTATTAATAGAATACAGCAGCAATTGTCTACTATTGGTGGTGGAAATGAAATTACAACTTTAAAAATGTTGGATGATGTTGTAGGAATTTCTACGAATGGTTCCGCTTATGATGGTAAGTATTTGAGATATAATCATAGCACACAAACTTTTAGTGCAGAACCAATTATTGTTGGTGATGGAGAGTTATCTGGAACTTTAACTGGTTTATTTGATACTGATATAACAAATCTTCAGGATGGATATTTGATGGTATATAATGCATCTTCTTCCAAATTTATTTTTGTTGATCCTAGAAATTATTTTGGAATTAACGCAGACTTTAACCCAGATTTACTTATTGATGATTATGGAACTTATAATTGATAAATAAAGTTAACGTCAATTTATTATATAAAAATGGCAAATAGACTACAACTAAGAAGAGGTTCTGATTCTCCAGGTAGTATTTTCTATGAAGGAGAACCAATATTCGACCTTTCTGATAAGGCTTTATATGTTGGTGATAATGGGGCGACCGGCACCGGAGCAGGAACTTCCATTGCCAATGCCGAAACATTTTTAGCATCACTTCAAATCCTAACTAGAGCAACTGCATCAACTGCTGGTGCTCTCAATCTTTACGAAGATGCAGATAATGGGACAAATAAGGTAAGACTTATTGCACCTGCTTCTCTTGCATCAGATCTTACTTTAACTCTTCCATCAGTAGACGGCAGTGCATCACAGGTTCTTGCAACTGATGGATCTGGAAATCTTTCTTTTATTGATGCAGTCGCATCTTTAGGTATTGCTGGTGATAGTGGAACAGATTCAGTTTCTCTTCTTGATGATACTCTGACATTTACTGGTGGTGAAGGTATTGATACTACAGTAACTGATAATGTACTTACTATTTCTGCAGAAGACGCCACTTCTTCGAATAAGGGTGTCGCATCATTTGATACTGGGGACTTTGTTGTTACTTCTGGTGCAGTTGCTCTTGGTGCGACTTTTGTACATTCCGTAACAACTGATTCTGGAGAATTAACTCCATCCAACCACACCTATTCTATTCTTGGTGGTGAGGGCATGGATGTTACTCATGCTGGAACAACCATTACTGTTGCTGGTGAAGATGCAAGTGACACTAATAAGGGTGTTGCGTCATTCGACTCTGGAGATTTCACAGTAGCATCTGGCAATGTAACTCTTGCTGATAGTGCGAATGGTGCTGTTCTTACTGTTAGTGGAACTACCAATGAGGTAGAAGTTTCCCGTACAAACGGAACTGTAACTATTGGTCTCCCTGACAATGTTACGATTGGAAACGACCTGACAGTAAATGGAAATTTCAGAGTTGTTGGAACTGCTGTAAGTTTTGAGACTCAAACAATCAAGGTAGAAGATAGATTAATTGAACTTGGATTGACTGATGGTGCCGCACCAAGTTCTGCTACTACTTGGGATTCTGGTGTTGCTTTTAATTATTATACTGATAGTGCTAAGAAGTCTGCGATTGTTTGGTTAAATAATCAGTTTGTTGGTATTGCTTCTGTTATTTCTGAAGCCGCTGATACTGGAACTGCAGACCCACAAATTAGCATTACTTCTTATGCTCCTCTTGTTGCTGCTGGACTTTATGTTGGTGGAACCTCTGCTGGAGATGAGGTAATAAATAGTTCGAAAGAAGCAGTAAATCTGATTTTTGATGGGGGAACTTATAGTTAATGGATGAGATTAACCTTGATTATACTGATATTATTAAAGCATATCAGTCTAAAACTACAGAATTATTAAATCAAGTAATAACAGCAGAGGCAAAATTTAACGCCTCTGCTGGATACATAGCAAAACTAAAAGCAAAAATTCAAGAATTAGAAGCAGAAAATAAAAAACTTAGTTCATTAAAAACTACTAAGTCATCTAAAAATACCGAACAAAAATCTGAAACAGTTATTGACTACAACTGATATTCTTGAATAAAATAATAAATTTATTTGATTTTTAATAATGGCAAATATATTTAAACCTAAAAGATCTAATATTAGTTCTTCTATACCAACCATAAGTAATCTGGACGACGGAGAAATGGCAGTAAATTCTGCTGATAGAATCATTTATCTTCGTGAAGGGGCTACTATTATTCCTATCGGTAAGGGTGGAGATGAAATTGTATTTTCTCCTGTCCCTTCTTCTTCGTCTGATACTGGAACTCCAGGTCAAATTGCACAAGATTCTTTATATCTTTATGTTTGTGTAGATACCGATACTTGGGAAAGGATTAGGTGGGATACTAGTAATTGGTAGTTTTTAGTCCTTATTTATCAATTTTGTTATAGGAGAAAACACCTATTGACAGGATTTCCTAACAATGTTATAATAAATATAACAACAGGTTAAGGAATGTTACAACTCCTTAATATTTGTGCTCCCGTTAACCGAGACCTATGGGAGGGTAAATCACGTCTCTCATACCCACACTGGAGGGTGGTGTGAGGAATAATGTAACATCCAGTTCCCCCTGGACTTTTTACTTACCCTTTAAAGATAAATGACTGCTACAATTTCACAACAACGACAATCGAATACTTGGGAACAGTTCTGCAACTGGATTACTTCAACCGACAACCGCATTTATGTGGGGTGGTTTGGTGTATTGATGGTGCCTTGCCTGCTTGCTGCTACAACTTGTTTCATCATTGCTTTCATCGGTGCCCCTCCTGTGGACATTGATGGTATTCGTGAACCAGTTGCTGGTTCTCTAATGTATGGAAACAACATCATCTCTGGTGCTGTTGTTCCTTCGTCCAACGCAATTGGACTGCACTTCTACCCCATCTGGGAAGCTGCCTCTTTGGATGAGTGGCTCTACAACGGTGGACCTTTCCAACTCGTTGTCTTCCACTTCCTGATTGGTATCTATGCCTATATGGGTCGTGAGTGGGAACTCTCTTACCGTCTAGGTATGCGTCCTTGGATCTGTGTTGCTTACAGTGCTCCTGTGGCCGCAGCCTCTGCTGTGTTCCTTGTCTATCCTTTTGGTCAAGGTAGTTTTAGTGATGCGATGCCTCTGGGTATCTCTGGTACTTTTAACTACATGCTTGTCTTCCAAGCAGAACATAACATCCTGATGCACCCCTTCCACATGCTTGGTGTGGCTGGTGTCTTCGGTGGTTCTCTGTTCAGTGCTATGCACGGTTCTCTGGTTACTTCTTCACTGGTTCGTGAAACCACTGAGAATGAGTCGCAGAACTATGGTTACAAGTTCGGTCAAGAGGAGGAAACATATAACATAGTCGCTGCTCACGGGTATTTTGGTCGCCTTATTTTCCAATATGCTTCCTTTAATAACTCCCGTAGTCTGCACTTCTTCCTTGCTGCCTGGCCTGTTGTAGGCATCTGGTTCACCGCTCTTGGTGTTTCTACGATGGCTTTTAACCTCAATCGTCGGGGTCCCGTCCTAGCAATTTGACGGTAAACTTTGGGTGAATTGCTGGAAGCCCTCCATAAATGGGTAATCAGCAGCCAAGTCCAAGACGCTTCTTGGAAAGGTTCAGAGACTAGTCGGTTTTCCAAGCGTGGAATGTAATACGACACTAGCGCCCAACATCCTAAATGGATGAAGATATAGTCCACTCCTTAAAGATGGTAAATTTAAGGGTTCAGTGCAACGGTTTTAACTTCAATCAATCACTCCTTGATAGTCAAGGACATGTGATTAACACTTGGGCTGATATTCTTAACCGAGCAAATCTTGGTTTTGAGGTGATGCATGAGAGAAATGCACATAACTATCCTTTGGATTTGGCAGCTGTTGAAGCAACTCCTGTTGCTCTTACTGCTCCAACTATTGGTTAATAAAAATTGAGACCCTTTACGGGTCTCTTTTTTTATGCTATAATGGAGTTTAAGATTTTATAAATAGTTAAAAGATTAAATACCATAATGAGAACCACGAAGATTTGTAGAACCTGCACACAAGAACTTCCCTCCTCTGATTTTAGAGAAGGTCGTAGAAGGTGTATGAGGTGTGAAGAGAAAACTTATGCTGAAAACTGGGCAAGTAAAACTCATATTGTCTGCAATAAATGTGGTGTAGAAAAACTTATTGATGAGTATTATAAAGGTCATAAAAGGTGTAAAGATTGTTATAGTAAAGACTATAAAGATAAGAGACCTTCTTATGATGATAAGAAAGACTATATGTTAAAATATACTTATGGAGAAGACTTTGGTTTAGAGCAATATAAAAATGTATTAAAAGAGCAGAATCAAGTATGCGCTATTTGTCTAAATCCAAATACTAATGGTAGAAAAGATAGTAACAATCTTTATGTGGACCACGACCATAATACTGGAAAGGTGCGTGGATTACTTTGTAGCAATTGTAATAGAATGTTAGGATTGGTCGGTGATAATATCAGCACATTAAGCAATGCCGTTAAATATCTACAAAAGCACGAATAAAATGCTCCCAATTCTAATATTCTTCATAGCATTCGGTTTCTTTTTGTTCTTTCTATCACTCACAGACCATTATCATTATTAAGTATTTGTAGAAACCATAACAAAACTTTTTTCAATATCTAATACATAAAGAGGTGTTGCTTTACCAAAATGAAAACCATAACACTCACAGAAGACCAAGTAAAACTTCTTGCCGATGCGGTATGGATGCGCCAAAGATGTTTTATTGCTGGTGACAAAAGATTTAAAGAATATGGGGTAATGTTAGAAGACATTCTTGGAGACCTTGAATATACACCATCAAGATATTAATTATGACTTACGATACGGTATTCATTTCTGATGTTCATTTGGGAACACCACGATGCGATACGGAAAGATTTTATAACTTTATCAAAAATTTAAAAACTAAAAAGTTAGTAATGGTAGGTGATATTATTGACATCTACTGTATGGAAAAATATAATACTCGTTGGACAAAGGAGCATACGGAGTGTGTCCACCAACTTCTAAATCTTGCTAAGAAAGGTACAGAGATTGTTTATGTTCTTGGAAATCACGAAGGTCAGATTCGTCGGTATTGTGATTTCAAACATAAAAACTTTCGAATGGTTGATGAGTATATTCACGAAGACACAAATGGAAATAAGTTTCTCTGTATTCACGGAGATAAGTATTCTGAGTTTTCTTCTGGTTCTTGGAAACAATTGGTATTCAACAAGGGTTATGAAATTATCACACCACTGAGTTTGTGGTTGGAAGGATTTTTCCGATTCTCTTTAGTCTATGCCTTGAAGCATAGTGTAAGGGGAAAAAATTATATCAATCAATATGAGACTGATATTGCTTCCTATTGTGCCCAAAGAGATAAGAAGTATTCTGGTGTGATTTGTGGGCACATACATTCGGCAAATATTCGCAACTTTGGTAAAATCACTTATATGTGTTGTGGAGATTTTGTGGATACTTGTTCTGCGATTGTGGAAAAAAATGGAATTTACTCACTTGAAAAGTATAAATGATTACATCTGAGACACCTTATAAACTCGCAGAAATTATCAGGGATACCTTTCCAAACCTTTACAGACCTGCTAAAGTGTCCTATAATAATCAAAAGACTTTAAAAGATGAACGAATACTGGATCGTAACTGATAATAAGACTGGAAGAGTCATCGCACATTGTGGTGATATTAATGATGCGATTATGATGGTAGGATTTGATCCCAATAATCGGTCTTATAGTAGGCATCGTTTTATCATGGACCAAGTAATTGATATTAAATCCACTTCCCAAAAGCAACTTCCAACAACGGATATCATAGTAAATATGAATGGTGGTGTTGGTGGTTCCTGGAAGGAAATACATGAACAATTCGATAATGCGTTTGGTGTTAAAAAACAATTGAACCAGAGTGATGCCGAAGTTTTTGTACCCTAATGATCCAGAGGATGCTAAGTGTCCTTATTGTGGTGAGAAAGGAAAACCATGTTCTCATGTAGATAGTATGGCAAGGGCATATGCTCGTGGCGCTTGTAAGAAAATAAATAACTATAAGTCGCAGTAACTTATGACTCCTTTAAACTCTTCAGAGGAATACTTGTTCAATCTTTATACAACAAGTAGTGGAGAGGCAAAACGAATGTGGAGGCAACACATAAAGGAGCAATGGAATCATGAATGTGCGTATTGTGGGTCAGGAGATAATCTTACAATCGACCATGTTATACCAAGATCAAAAGGTGGCACAGACTTCACTAAAAATGTAGTCTGTTGCTGCCACGATTGTAACCAGTCAAAGGGACATGAGCACTGGAAACTCTGGTATGTCCAACAATATTTTTATAGTGAAGAAAGATTTGATAAGATAGAAGAATGGATAAAACCAGATCCTCCAGTACATCTTTATAAGTATAAAACAAGAAAAAATTGTCATAAATATTTGTAAATTTAGGATTTATAAAATATATGTCCATTCCATCTTCAGACCTTGATTCTCAGGTTTATAGAATGATAGAAAGAAGAGTCTCTTCCAAAGAAGTAAAATCTTTTCAATTTAAACATCAATATAAACCCGGGTTAATTAAATACTTCACCATAGAATTAGATAAAAAATATAGAATTAATTCGGATACGAAAAGAATTAATGGATCCGTAGTTGAAGTTTTATCTTTTGTTTATAAAAAGGGTGATAATGTACAGACTTCAGCACCCATTGGTGTCGAAGTAAAATTTATGAGAAATAATCAATTGGGAACATATTACGATTTGCATGAACTTGTAGAAGTAGAATAAATTTATTGTAGTCTGACTGAATTATTAAAAATGGAAAAATTATCGAAACAAATTAAAGAGGGAACAAAAAAATCTCACACTATGGCAGAAAATACAGGATTTATTACCTGTTTTCTGAAGGGAGTTGTTGAGAAAAAATCTTATGTTAGATTGATGTCTGACTTATATTATGTTTACTCTGCAATGGAAGAAGAAATTGCAAGACATAAGAATGATGTTATAGTAAGTAAAATTTATTATCAAGAATTATTCAGAAAAGAATCGATAGAACAAGATCTGAGATATTATTTGGGTGATGATTGGAAAAGTAAACTAACTCAAACCAATTCCTGCAAAGAGTATGTTGCAAGAATTAGAGAAGTTTCTAATTTCTCACCAATGCTTTTAATTTCACATCATTATACAAGATATATCGGTGATCTTTCTGGGGGTCAAGTATTGAAAGGAATTGCCCAAACTGCTTTAGGTGTTGACGATTCTGGAATGAATTTTTATATCTTCAAGGATATTCCGAATGAAAAAGAATTTAAAAACAATTATAGAAATGCATTAGATTCTCTTTTATTAACACAATCTCAAAAAGATATAATTGTTGTGGAAGCAAATAATGCTTTTAAATATAATATGAAAGTTTTCAATGAAATTGAGGGAAACCTAATTTCAACAATTGGTAAAGTATTATTTTCAACGCTAACTCGTCGTCAAAGAAAAGGTAGTACAGAAAATGGTTGAAGAGTTTAAGGAATATCTTTTAGGTTCTTGGAATAATAGGACTCAGGCTTTTTCTTTTCCTTCTCAATACTCTCAAATATCACTTAAGCATGTCATGCTTAATTTTGGTATGATATACGGAGAACAATGGTATACGGTTAGAAAACAGCCACCATATCGTCAATTCGTTTTGGATATTAATCAAGTTCAGGATAATTTGATTGTAGTTTCGAGTTATAAAGTAAAGGATGGTCAAAAATTTTTATATTTTACAGATTTAGAAAATATTCAAAAAGAAGATTTGGAGAAAAATGAGGGATGTGATTGCATTTTCATAAAACGTGAAAATACATATTATGGAAAAATTGTAGGATGTGATTGTATCGTAGAAAAAAATGGGAAGACTTCTTTTTTATTCACCGCTTCAGAATTATCTGAAAATAAGTATAGGGTGATTGATCGTGGATATTGTCCAGAGACTAAAGAAATGATTTGGGGATCTGAGTACGGAATGTTTGAATTTGACAAGCAAATTTAAATAAATATTCTATCATTGTTATCAATTATAAATAATTGTGCAGGGTTAGTATCCAAAACAGATGTCAGCAGTATATGTCAATAATTTGATAATTAATACTGGATCTAGCTTTAGTCAGACTTTTACACTAGAGGAATTTCAGACAAATTCGTTATTAAATTTATCCCAATACCAAGTTCAGGCTCAAATGAGAAAGTGGTCTGGAAGTACTTCTGCGACTGATTTTACTGTTGTTATTGATACACCGGCTACAAGTGGAAGAATTACATTATCATTAACTTCCGAAGAGACCAAAAATTTAAAACCCGGAAGATACTTATATGATGTATTAGTTACAGACCCATACTCTATAAAATCTAGAGTTGTAGAAGGAAATGTTCTAGTTAGGGAGGGTGTAACTAAGTAATGCCTGACATAAGAGTAAGAGTAGGTCAACAAAACTCAGTTAAAGTTGTTTCTAGTGTTTCTGGCGCTGCTGGTGGATACGCAGTTAGTGCTGAAAATGTAATAGGTGGATTTGCCACAGTAACTAGTTTATATGTATCTCAGATAGCTAATTTTACTGGTGATGTTTTCCTAGATGGATTAACGAATATTCGAGTAGGTGGAGATTTAAATGTATCTGGAATATCTACATTTAATTCGCAATCATATTTTAATGATAATTTATATGTATCTGGAATATCTACATTTAATTCGCAATCATATTTTAATGATAATTTATATGTAATTGGAATATCTACTTTTAATTCTCAAGTAGATCTTAATGATAATTTATATGTATCTGGAATATCTACTTTTAATTCTGAGATATATCTTGATGAAGAGTTATATGTAACTGGTATAGGTTCTTTTAAAAATGATTTATATGTAGGTGGCGATTTATATGTTTCTGATGATTTAGTATTTGATGAATTTACTGCCAGAAATGGAACTATAACTGGTATCACATCATTAAATTTTTTAAATGTATCTGGAGTTTCTACATTTTTATCGAACCTTGACATAGATGCTTCTATTGATGTAGATGGTCAAACTGAATTAGATGATTTAAATGTATCTGGAGTATCTACATTTTTTGGTAGAGTTGGTGTCAATAGTTTTGTTTCCGCTTTAGAATATTATGGACCACTAGTATTTGGTCAACCAGAAGGTGGGTTCAAACCAGGTGCAATTGAAATCGAAGAAGATGATTATACTAAAAATTCTATTAATGATATTAATTTTATATTGGGAAAATTAGTACCAAAACCTCCCACTACAATTTTAAACGCCCCATTTTCAATTCTTAACTTAACCAGTGGAATATTGTGTGGTGGATTTTCTGCAACAAATAATACTTCAGGTGTTTATTCTGTTTCTCCAGGAACTTCATATCCAAGAAATACAGATAATACTGTTACTTCAGATTGGTTAACCGAATATGGTCCAGGTGATCAGGGTACAGTATCAGCAATGATTAATTTCACTGCCGAAGGTAGTAGGGAAATGACAACTAATGATGTCATCAATCCTGACAATACCATAAGCAATGATGTCAATAGTGATAATGGAACTTATGGTGCTTTGCAAATTGCAAACGATAAAGATGCATTCTTTTCAACTAGAAACACTGGTATAGCTTCTGACTTTTATGAAATTTATGATTCTAGAATGGTGAATGCTACTAGTCCAGATGGATTTAATATGGCATACATTAGACATGAAGTTGGAGGAAATACTTTTGAATCTCAAAAATACTTTTATTATGAAGATCCAAGTACAGTATCTGCTCCTAGTTTAACTGCTACTACACCAACCACACCAGCATCACCAGTATTAAATTACTCTTCAGGTATACCTCATTACACACAATCTACAAGTAATTCTTTTGTTTATGATATTACTTGTTTGAATGCTACTGGTGATATGTATTCAAACTATACATTTTTAACATCATCTGGGCAAACAACTGGATTCCAAAATGGTGGAAATAAGAATTATGGAAACTTTGGTGGTTCTAATCCACCAGTAAGAAATTTTGGTGTTGGTGTAGGAGTGACTGGCACTGTATCACAAATTCCAAGAGATCTTCATATTAGAGTTACTGCAGACACTCAAAAGTTTTCATTATATACTGCATCAACTCCGTATGGTTCTGATATTGTAAGAGCGACAATTCCTCAAATAGTAAATATTATGGGAACTACTGCTAGAACTGATGTGATTGATGAGGATAATATCCTTATTCAAACTTTAGGTTCTGGATCTGGGAACGCTAGAAGAGTGAATGCTGGAGCAACTGGTGACAATCCAACTCCAGTTTATACTTCATGGTCTGCTTCTAGTCCAGTTGCCACTTATGAGGCAACTGTGATTGGGGGTGATTTGAAGCATGATCAAACAAATTATTTAACTGGATATTTACCTGTTGGGCCAGACTATTCATCTGGAAGAAGTGGATCACAGTATTTCCAGTTGGAAATGATACGTTCTAACGTTTCAGAATTCTTTATTGTAATTAATGGAACATATTCTGGTTGTTGGGTTTGTATGCCTGACAACTCCGCATGGACTACTTCGCTATCTGGTGTGAATGGGTGGGCAAACATGTTCCAAGCATATAAAGGTTCTGGTATTCCAACAACTGCTCAACCTGGATGTGCTCAAGCAGGAAACATGACTGGTGGAACTGGAACATTTAGATGTGTATTTGGAACAGAATCTTCATCTAATGATTTGAACAATAGGATTCTTGTTAGGTTTAAATTAAACTCTGGTAATCAAATCAATACCCTATCATTTAGAAATACCTAATAAACAATGGCAGTTTCTATCCAACAAAAAGTAGATTATCTACTAAAAAAATTAGGTTTCTCTTCTTCAAAGACTGGTATTGCTGAAGATTCTACGATATCCGGAACTAAAAAAGCACCTTTTGCTGAACCAATAGCTTCCCCTCTAGTAATATCTAATGTTGGACTTTGGTTTGAATCTGATAGAATACCGATTATTCCACCTACGATTGATTTAATTATTGTTCCTGGAGAAGGATATCCTTCATATACATTAATCAAAACATATGGAACGTCTAATGCGTTTAGGATGACCGAAGACAATACTGTTAGTGGGAGAAGAAGTTTTATTGCTAGAGAAATATACGGAGATAATACTTCACCAAATATAATCAATTGGATTGATACTCAATTTGGATCTGAGTATATTGTTGAGGTTTATGCCGGAGATCCAGCATCTGGGGGAACTAAATTATCAGCTGGTGGTAGTGGAAATGATGATGAATGGTTTTTTGATTATTCTTCTGGGGTTTTAAATTTTCCTGGAACAAATGTTCCATCCCCAATTGCTGGTGGTGCTGATGTATATTTGAAGGGGTGGAGATATGTTGGAACTACTGGAGCAATAACTGATTATGATGGGGGATTATATTAACGCTATTTTAATAAATTTTTTTGATAAATAATATTAAAATATAAAAACCATCAAGATGGCAAAATTTTTAAGCAGTACAGAAAGAAATCTGACTATAGGTGTAAAGGATTACACTGATTTTGAAACAGTTCTAACAGTTATTGGTAATGCTAATATTAGAGGTGATCTTTTTATTGATGGTGGACAATTTTTAGTTGATTCTGAAACTTTTACACTTCGTGATCCTTTAATTGAATTGGGATTGGTAAAAGATCCTAATACGGGGGATCTTGTTCCTCCTACTGTAGATCTTGGTAACGATGTTGGTGTAGTTTTAAATTATTTTGATACCGCTCTTAATTCTGCACAAAAGGCGGCAATGTATTATGATAATGATGATGATAGAATGAAGTTTGTTAATCAAGCAACATTACTTGGAAATAGTGTAGTTGCTAATGCTTATGCAGCGTTAGAAATTGGATCACTTTGGTTAAATGATTGTGCAGGACAATCTCAAGTTATTAATTGTGATAATGGAGAAAGATTGTTAGAAAATATTACTATTGATTGTGGTGCTTATCTCTAAGTATTATTTTTTATTTAATAAATAACAATATAAAAAAAAAATTACTAAGTTGGATTAATGGCAAATCCCAAGATTAGGTTTAAAAGGTCGTCAGTACCAAATAAAAAACCAACAGTATCAGATCTCCCTCTTGGAGAAATAGCTTTAAATACCTTTGATGGTGAAATTTATATGGCCAGGAATCGTCCTGGCATTGGAACTGATATTGTAAGAGTTGGTGCTGGAGCAACGGTAATAAATGTCCTTTATGTAACTCAAGATGGTAACGACAATAACACAGGAAAAAAACTCGGAGACGCCAAAAGAACCATTAAAGCTGCCGTCGCAGAATCTGTCCCAGGAACTGTTATTAAAATTAGTGCTGGAGTTTATCTAGAAGATAACCCAATCGTACTTCCAAATAACGTATCGGTTGTCGGAGACAGCCTTCGTGAAGTTACGGTTACCCCCAAAAATCAAGGAGATATATTCTGGTTAGATAATGGAACATATATTGCAGAAATGTCTTTTATTGGACCTTCTAATCCGGGATCTGCAATTGTAACATTTAATCCTGAAGTTGTTCCTTATATTGACCAATCTCCATATATTCAGAATTGCACCAATTTTATTCCAGGAACTGTAGGTCTTAATATTGATGGAGAATATGCCATTGGACCTTTGAAGTCTATGGTTCTTGACTCTTATACTCAAATTAACCCAGGTGGACTCGGAGCAAAAATCTTTAACGAAGCATTTGCTCAGTTGGTTTCTATGTTTACCATCTGTTCTGATACTGCTATCCTGTGTCAGTCTGGTGGTGCTTGCGACCTTACAAACTCCAACTCTTCATTTGGTAACTTTGGACTTGTTGCTGATGGTGTAGGTCCTTTGAAGTATGTGGGTATTGTTACAACTGATGCTGGAACAGATAATTCTCAGTTTGAAATAAAAGTAGATGCAAATGCTCCAGTGATGAATGTTGTTGATGCACAATATGATCATGTAACTGGAATTGCAACATTTGTTCTTGATAGAGAGCATAAGCTTTCTGTTGGAATGGGAGTTACCATTGCTGGACTTGGTTTTACTTGTGATTCTGATGGAGGAATTCAGGAGTTAATATATCCAACAGGAAATTATGGATATATCTTTGAGACAAGAACTGTTGCTCCTGGTAGATATGTAGATGCTAGTGAGTCAATTCAGTCTAATAGAACTGAAATTCTTGATAAGTCTCTTGCATCTATTGCATTAAATCATCCAGATTTTTACTTCCCAGGTGAAGATCAGACCAATGCTTCTTCAAGATTCTATGATTCATACAGACTGATTCAACAGAACAAGCAGGAAATTGTTGATAGATCTCTCGCACAAATTGCAGTAGAACATCCAGACTTCTATTTCCCCAATGATTCAGTAACTAACGAAAGATCCAGATTCTTCGATTCTTATCGTTTGATTCAACAGAACAGACAGGAAGTTATCGATAAATCTCTTGCTCAGATTTCTATCGAGCATCCAGATTTCTACTTCCCAGATTCTAGCAGAAATAGATTTAAGGATTCATACAATCTTATCAATGATAACAAAGATGAACTCATTGATAAATCATTAGCAACTATTTCACTATATCATCCAGATTTCTATTTCCCCGATGACGATCAAACAAACGATAGATCAAGATTCTTTGATTCTTATCGTTTAATCGTTGACAATAAGCAGGAAATTGTTGACAAGTCTCTTGCGGGTATTGCATTAAATTATACTGATTATGATGGTTTCTTCTTCCCAGGTGATGACGAGACCAACCCAAGATCAAGATTCTACGATGCCTATCGTTTGATTAATGAAAATAAGCAAGAAGTCATTGACAAATCTCTTGCTTCTATTGCACTTGAGTATCATGTAAGTGCTGGCGCTGGTAAGACCTTCGCTTTCCCTGGGGATGAATACACTAACGAAAGGTCAAGATTCTATGATTCATATAGACTGATTCAACAAAACAAGCAAGAAATCGTTGATAAGTCTCTTGCTGCTATTTCTATCGATAATCCAGATTTTTACTTCCCTGGAGATGATCAAACTACAGCAAGATCAAGATACTATGATTCTTATCGTTTGATTCAAGAAAACAAGCAAGAAATCGTTGATAAGTCTCTTGCTTCTATTGCACTTGAGTATCATGTAAGTGCTGGTGCCGCTAAGACCTTCGCTTTCCCCGGGGATGAATACACTAACGAAAGGTCAAGATTCTTTGACTCTTATCGTTTAATTCAAATCAATAGGAGAGAAATTATTGATAAGTCTATCGGTGGAATTGTTGTTAATTATGATCAATATGAGGATGATTGGGTATTCCCCGGCGATGAGGTAACTAATGAGAGGTCTAGATATTATGATGCATATCGCTTAATCCAAAAGAACAGGACACAAATTGTAAACGAGTCTTGGACTGCTACTAGAAATAATTTTGGATCTGCTTTAAACTTTGCAGAAGTAAAATGTAAGAGAGATCTTGGATTCTTTATTGATGCGATTTCTACAGATATTCTTACTGGTGGAAATTCATATTCTCAAGATTTTATTCTCCAGTATTTTGCAAATGGATCAATTACTTCAACTTCTATTGAAGGTGAGGAAACAGAATCTATATTTGCATTTAATTACGCCCGCGATAGAATTAAATTAGCAATCACGAATGGTTTAACATATACTGATTCTGGTATTACAACTTCACCTGGTGCATCTTCTAATACAGATCCAACTGCTTGTTCTGATGTTAGAACAACTATTGATAATTTAGTTTCTATTGTAACTGATGCAATTGCAAATGAAACAACTGCAAGTTTTTCTTCTACCAGAAATGAAGGTTACTTTAGTCAGGCAGGAATTGGAACCACTAGCACCCCTGGTGGATTTACGTGTGCTAGAGATATTGGATTCTTTATTGATTCCGTTTCTACCGACTTGTTCACTGGAGGAAATGCATATTCTAGGGAGTTTATCCTTGAGTATTTTGATGATGGTACTGGTGAACCAATTCTTGAAGGTCTTTATGAAGAAGAACTTCAATCCTTGTATGGATTTATTGCCGCTAAGGATTTGATGAAAGGTGCGGTTACTAACCAACTGAATGCTAAAAACCTTGGAATTTCTTCTGGACCTGCTTCGTATGGTGGTGCTGGTGGTGATATTGCAGTCCTTCCTTCAGGAAATGATGCATCATGTGTAGATGTTCAAGATAACATTGACACGCTCGCTGGTATCGTAACCTCTGTTGTTGGTCTTGGCACTACTGCAACTGCTGCAGATGTTACCGCAAATATTAACCTTGGTTACTTTGTTTCTCTCCCTGCAGGAACTTCTGTTGCTGGATTCGGAACAACTTCATCTCCAGGTGGATTTAAGTGTGCAAGGGACCTTGGATTCTTTATTGATGCAATTTCAACCGACTTATTTACTGCAGGTAATTACTATTCTGACGGATTTGCACTTCAATACTTCGAAAACGCTGCTCCAATTATTAATGGTTTATTAGGTGAAGAAGGTCCTTCTATTGTAGCATTTGATGCTGCTGGCGAATATATGAAGGATGCAATCACTAACCAACTTTTCAATAAGGATGTTGGAATTTCATCTGGTAAAGCATACTATGTTGGATCTGGTACTTCCGTTCCTGTTCTTAGATCTGGAAATGCCAATGCATGTTTAGACGTTCAGGATAGTATTGACAGTTTAGTTGGTATTGTTACTGTTGCAGTCGGTTTAGGAACAGTATCATTCTTACCTTCTACCACAAATACATTGGATGTTGGTGAATTTAATCTCTCACTTGGAATCAGCACATATTCTCCTGGTGGAATTACGTGTGCAAGAGATGTTGGATTCCTTATTGATGCTGTTTCTACCGACGTATTTACTGGTGGTAATAGTTATTCTAGAGAATTTATTCTTCAATACTTTGATGAAAATGGAGATCCAATTTCTGATGGTCTTTATGAGGAAGAAGGTCCTTCATTCTCAGCATTTGCTGCTAGTGCTGAATTGATGAAGGATGCAATCACTAACCAACTCTATGTTAAGAATTTAGGAATCTCTTCTGGACCTGCTTCTTATGGTGGAGGTGGAGATGATATTGCAGTTCTTCCTTCAGGAAATTATAATGCATGTATTGATGTTCAAGATAACATTGATACTTTAATCGGAATCGTAACGTCTGTTGTTGGTCTTGGGACAACTGCACTTGCTTCTGATGTAACTTCTGAAATTAATCTTGGATACTTCGCACAATCTGGCATTGGAAGTACAAGTTCACCTGGTGGATTTAAGTGTGCAAGAGATATTGGATTCCTTGTAGACGCTGTTTCCACTGATGTGTTTACTGGTGGTAATAGTTATGCAAGAGAATTTGTACTTCAATATTTTGATGGTGCCGGATATCCAATTTCAAATGGATTAGTTGGAGAAGAGGCACAGTCTCTTGTTGCATTTGGTGCTGCTACAGATTATATGAAGAGAGCAGTTACTAACCAACTTAATGCTAAGGATGTTGGTATTTCTTCTGGTAAGGCATCTTATGCTGGAGCAGGAACCTCAATTCCAGTTCTTAAGTCTGGAAACCCTGAAGCATGTGTTGATGTTCAAGCAAATATTGAAAACTTAGTTGGAATTGTTACTGTTGCAGTCGGTTTAGGAACTACAACTCAATTGCCTACAGGTTCTAATCTGGAGAAAGGTAATTTTGTTATCAACACTGATCCATTCACTAAGTTAACTCTCAATACAATTAGTCTCGGTACAACTTCTCCTGGTGGAGTTAAGTGTGCAAGAGATCTCGGATACTTAGTTGATGCTGTTGCTGCAGACGTATTTACTGGTGGTAATAGTTACTCTGTTGATTTCTCACTCTTCTACTTTGATGAGAATGGAAATCCAAGAGGTGATGCATTACTCGGTGAAGAAGCAGCATCTGTTGTATCCTTTGGATATGCTGGTGAGTATGCTAAGAAAGCAATTACAAATCAATTGAATATAAAGGATGTTGGTATTTCATCTGGTAAGGCATACTATGCTGGTGCTGGAACTTCAATCCCCGTTCTTCTTTCTGGTAATCCAGAAGCATGTCAGGATGTTCAGGATGAAATTGATAACTTGATTGGTATCACTACGACTGCTGTTGGTCTTGGAACTACTACAAGTCTTCCCGCAGTTAATGATGGATACTTCAATCAAGCAGGTGTTGGAACTATAAGTTCTCCTGGCGGATTTAAGTGTGCAAGAGATCTTGGATACTTACATTACGCAGTTGCTGAAGATGTATGGACTGGTGGTAACAAGAATATTGTTGGATTTGCACTCTCATACTTTGATCCTGATGGTAACCCAATTTCAGATGGATTGCTTGGAGAAGAGTCTGAATCTGTCACTGCATTCAGTGCATTTGGTGATCTCGCAAGAGCGGCAGTTACTAATCAACTCAATGTTCAAGACCTTACAATTTCTCCAGATTATCTAACTAATGATAATAGAAGTCCAGAATCTTGTGCTGATGTTCAAGCACTGATTGAAAATACAATCGGTATTGCAACTGTTGCGGTTGGTCTTGGAACTACTACGTTCCTCCCAACAATTAATCCTGGATTTGATGAAAGAGATGATGAGCAATACAGATACTTTGATTCATACCGTTTAATTCAACAGAATAGACAGGAAGTTATTGATAGATCTATTGGTGAAATTGCAGTTGGATATGATGACTATGATACTTTCTTCTTCCCTGGTGATACTGAAGAGAATGAAAGATCGAGATATTATGATGCATATAGACTCATTCAGAAGAATAAGGATGTGATTGTTGGTCTTGCATTTACTGATGCAGTAAATAATCCAGCATTCAATGCATTCAATTTTGATCAGGTAGCAGAAAAATGTAAGAGAGATACTGCTTTCTATATTGATGCTGTTTCTCTTGATGTTCTTAGTGGTGGTAATACTTATTCTAGAGAGTTTGTATTCCAATACATCAACAATCCAGGTGGAAATGGATTGTTGGGTGAAGAAGATGAGTCAATCTTTGTATTTGAAGCAGCAACCGGATACATGAAGAATGCAATTACCAATTCTTTAGTTGGTGCTGCATATTCAGACCTTACAATTTCCATTGGTGGCACTTACTACAATGTTGGTTCTGATGTACCAAATACTGATTCCACTGCATGTCTTGATATTCAAGACAATTTAGATACCCTTACTGGTATTGTTACAGTTTCACTTGGTGCTGGAAATACGTCTTCTTTACCTTCACTGACTGAAGGATACTTTGCTCAGTCTGTTGGTCTTGGAACGACAAATACTCCTGGTGGTTATAAGTGTGCAAGAGACGTTGGATTCTTTATTGATGCAGTTTCTACTGATGTCTTCATCGCAGGTAATAAGTATTCTCAAGAATTTACTCTCCAATACTTTGATAATAGTGGAGCAATTTACATTGATGGTAATGAAGTTCAACCTACTGTTGTTGGACTCATCGGTGCTGGTGAATTCATGAAGGATGCTCTTACTAACCAACTTTATAGAAAGGATGTTGGTATTTCTTCTGGTCCTGCATATTATGGTGGAGTTGGTGCTGGATTAACAGTATTCATCTCAGGCAATCCAGACGCATGTATGGATGTTCAAGACGAAGTTGATAGTTTGGTTGGCATCGTAACTGTTGCTCTTGGAGCAGGAAGCACCGCTTCATTCTCTGGACTTACATATAATACTGGTATATTTGATAGAACTTCGGGTATTGGAACTACTGAAAATCCAGGTGGTTATAAGTGTGCTAGAGACCTCGGATTCCTTGTAGATGCTGTTTCTACTGACGTATTTACTGGTGGTAATATTTACGCAAGAGGATTCTCTGAGCAATATTATAATGCTGATGGAACCCCAATCAGAGGTGGATTAACGGGCGAAGAACTACCTTCTCTCACGGCATTTGATTTCTCATCTGATATGATGAAGAAAGCAATAACGAACCAACTTTATGTTAAGGACTTAACTCTATCAACAGGTGCTGCAACTTATGGTGGTGTTGGTATTGTAACTTACAATGCTTCTGGTAATGCAGAAACATGTATTGATGTTCAAGGAACTATTGAGTCACTTGTTGGAATTATTACAACAGTTATTGGTGCAGGAAACACTTCAGATCTTTATGATGGAACAATTGGAATTGCCGAAGGATACTTTACTCTTGAACTTGGTGAGTACAATCAAACTGTTGGATTTGGAACTACTGCTGGCGATCTAGTTGGTCTTGGAACTACAAGTTCACCTGGTGGTTATAAGTGTGCAAGAGATATTGGATATCTTGTAGATGCTGTTTCTACTGACGTATTTGTTGGTGGAAATACTTACTCCATTGCATTTGCTAGACAATACTTTGATCAACTTGGAAATCCAATTTCACCTGGTCTTAATGAAGAAAAAGCAGAATCTGTAACAGCATTTGATGCTGCTGGTGATTATATGAAGAGAGCATTGACTAATCAACTTTATGCTAAGGATCTAACTCTAACATTTGGTCCTGCAGTTTACGGTGCAGGTACACCAGATATTTTATATAATAGATCTGGAAATTCTGAAACTTGTCAAGATGTTCAAGACTTTGTTGATAACAGGATTGGAATTGTTACTACTGTAATTGGACTCGGAACTATCACTGCCTTTGATTCTATTGCAACAAATGCTGGAACATTCCTTGATAATGAATCTAAGTGTAGAAGAGATATTGGATACTTTGTTGATGCAGTTTCTAAGGACTTAGAAAACTTTACTAATGCAAGTACAATTGAGGCAACTAATTACTACTTTGATGCATTTGGAGATCCAATTTCTAATGCTCTGATTGGAGAAGAAGTTGAGACTGTAACAGCATTTGATGCTGCTGGAAGTTATATGAAACTTGCAATCAATAATCAACTTAATGATAAAGACTTCACTCTTCTGGATGATGTGGCAGTTGGTTCCAATAATGATCCTGATGCATGTCAGAACGTTAAGGATACTATTGATAATCTTATAGGAATTGCGACGGATGCAATTATTGCAGGAACTGCTACTACCGTTTCAGTATCTGCTGCAAGTACATTCTTCACAGCAAATGTTGGTGCAGGACCTTTTGCACACTTCTATACTTCTGGAGGTACTGTTCAGATTAATGCTCAAAGACCATTTGATGGACAGGTAGTTGTATTTGATAAATTATATTATCAGGTTGATAAAATCACCGTAACTGATGGTGGTTCTGGATATACAAGTACTCCTGAAGTTACAATTGGTAATCCAACAACTGATTGGGGTGTTCCTGCACAAGCAATTGCTACAGTTGAAAAAGGTCAAGTTGTTGCAGTTGAAGTTGTATCTAGTGGTAGAGGATTTATCGTTCCTCCAGTAGTTACTATAGCACCACCTCCATCTGGTGGAAAACCTGCTAGAATTACAATCGGTATGTATCCATCATACTTTACTGTTTCTAAAGCATCTTTACCTTCTGCTGGAGTTTCTACTGTCACATTAGATTCTCAAGTTCCTTATGAAGTCACTACTGGAATGGAAGTTTACTTCTACAAGCAGTCAAGAGTTCTTGCATCTTCACACGCATTTGAATATATTGGTTCTGGAATTAATGTTAAGACTGCACTTCCTCAGAATGGTGGAGTTACAATTCCTGAAAATGAAACTGTGAACTTGAATGGAGGTCTGGTGGTCTTCACCAGTACGGACCAGTCAGGTAACTTCAAGATTGGTGATGGTTTAGTCATTAACCAAAATACAGGAACAATTTCTGGAACATCATACTCTAAGTCATTGTTCTCAACCCTAACCCCATTCATTCTAGCACTCGGAGGAGAGTAATCCATGGCATTAGCCCTTAACGTATTTAAAACGATTACAAACGTTGTATCACAAAATCCAGTAGGAATTTATACTGCTCCAGTGGGTTACACTGGAGTAATCCTCCTGGCACAAGCATCAAATATCGGAGATTCAAGTCAAGACATTAGTGTTTCTCATCAAAGAACAAAAGCGGGAGTTGCAGCAACTACTGAGTTGTTTAATCAATTTCCTGTTCCTGGTAATGATTCTGCTAATCTGCTTGCTGGTAAATTAGTTATGGAACAAGGTGATGTTTTAGTTGTTAAAGGAAGTACTAATACGAACTTAAAGTTTATTGTTAGCGTACTTGAAACCTTGAATTAAATAAAATAATAAAATTATGTTCGAATAATTTTTATAAATAGGTGTATTATTACACCTATTTTTTTATGCCTAAGAAAGAAGAAGAGTACAAATATATTTCTGAAGATGATTATAAAACATTAATATCAATCTATCAGCAAAAAACTTTTGATTTGTTTAACCAAAACATTGCGTTAGAAGCAAAGGTGGCAACTCTTGGATCTTTAGTGGAATCACTTAATGATACTATTGAAAAGATAACAAAGGCGCAAGATAAAACAACAAAAGGTAGAAGAACAAAATCTCAAAATAGCGAATCTAGTATTTCTGAAGATTCTTTTGATTCATTATAAATACCTTATATGTTCTGTTATATAACAGAATTTTCGGTAGATACCAAAGATGCATAGGTTGATGGATGTCAAAGTACCTAAGTAATAGAAAAAGACAATTACAAATTGGTATATCTTCTTATACCGATAATTCAACTGTTCTTGAGGTCACAGGAAGAGTTGGAATTGGTACAACCTATGCAAATTCAGCATTAACCATTCAAGGAGATGTTGATGTATCTGGTATCATAACTACATCAAATATAAAAGTATTAGAAAGTGTTGATGTAGATGAAAATGTTTCTGTAGCAAAATCTATCACTGCTCTGGAATATTATGGTGATGGATCTACATTATCCAATGTATTATCTAATAGAATACAAAATCCTATTGGTTCTCAACCAAGATATATTGGATTTGTAACAGCGACTTCTGGGATAATTACATCTATTTCCTCTGAAGATTCTTTTGTCTATATTCCTTCAACAAATTATGTTGGAATCGGTACAACTTTACCAGATCATAAACTAACTGTTGTTGATGATGTAAGAGTAACGGGATTTGTTACAGCATCAGAATTTTATGGTGATCAAGTTATTGGAACTCCAAGTGGCGGTTTTCTTCCTGGAGCAGTTGGAATTGAAACTGCAGATTATACTAAAGATTCTGTTAATGAAATAAATTTTATTTTAGGTAAATTGGTTCCTAAACCACCAACATCAATTCAAGATGCACCATTTAGTTTAACTGGATTAACTGGCGTTGGTAGATTGTGTGATGGATTCTCACCGACAAATAATACTGGTGGTGATTTGACACCTGTTGCTGGCACAGAATATAGCAGAAATGTTGATAATACTGTAACATCAAATGATATTACTGAGTATGGGCCAGGTGATGCTGGAACTGTAACTGGATTTGTTAATGCAGTTGGTGTAGGAACTACTACTTTATCCACAGGATCAAATGACGGACTTTACGATTCTCTTCGTATTTTAAATGATAAAGATGCATTCTTTTCAAGTAGAAATACTGGAATTGCATCACTATTTTATGAGGTTTATGATGCAAGATTAGAAAATGCACCATCTCCGGATGGTTTCAATAAAGCATTTATTGAACAAAATGGACTGCAGACACAAAAAGCATTTTGGTATGAAGATCCAAGTACAGTAAGTGATCCAGTATTAACTGCATCAACTCCTGTTACTCCACCATCTCCAGTATTGAATTATTCTTCTGGTGTTCCACATTACACACAATCGTCTAGTAATGGATTTGATTATACAATCACTTGTGAAAATGCCACTGGTGATATGTATTCTGATCCAACATTTTTAACTTCTAGTGGACTAACTAATGGATTTCAAAATGGTGGAAGTAAATCATATACTGATTTTACTGGTGGAACTAATCCACCAGTAAGAAATTTTGGAGTAGGTATTGGGGTGAGTTGCTTAGTAACACAAATACCAAGAGATCTTCATCTAACAGTGAATACAGATGCAACTAGGTTCTCAACATATACTGCATCAACCCCATATGGTTCTAGTGATGTAAGAGCAACTATTACTCAATCCGTAAATATTATGGGTACAACTGCAAGAACTAATAAAATTGATGAAGATAATATCTTAATTGACAATGGATTGGGAAGTGGATCTGGAAATTCTGTAAGAGTAAATGCTGGTTCTTCTGGAGATAATCCAACACCAGTTTATACTTCATTTGTTGCATCAAATACTTCAGTTGCCACTTATGAGGCAATTGTTAGGGGTGGTGTATTACGTCATGATGTTGAAGACTACTCTGATGGAACTTGGTTACCAGGAGGACCTGATTTTTCATCAGGACGAAGTGGAGCACAATATTTTCAGCTGCAAATTATAAGAGCCGCAGTTTCTTCTTTTAGGATATCAGTGACTGGATCTTATGCTGGTTGTTGGGTTTGTATGCCAGATAATAGTTCTTGGACATCATCATTGTCTGGGTTTAATGGTTGGGCAAATATGTTCCAGGCATATAAGGGTGCAGGTATTCCAACAACAGCAGAACCTGGATGTGCTTTGGGTCTATTAATGAGTGGAAGTGGTGGAACTTTTACTTGTACATTTGGTACAGCGAACTCCACTGGAGATACTAATAATAGAATATTAATTCGTTGGAAATTGAATTCTGGGCAGTCAATAACTGCCATGTCGTTCTCATCTACATAAGATAGGGAGAAGTAGGATCTGTGGCAGCATCTCAAGAACAAAAGTTAGACTTTCTATTAAAGAAGATAGGTTATACCGCATCTAAGACTGGTATAGCAGAGGATTCTAGTCTTTCGGGAACCAAAAAAGAACCATTTGCAGAAGCAATCCCATCACCTTTATTAATTCGATCTGACCTAATTTGGGCAGAATCTGCAGGTATACCTAATACACCTCCAGCATCTAATACTTCTGTAATTCAAGTATATTCAACTACATCCGCACTTAGGATGACAGTTGATACAACTGTTACTGGTAATAGAGCGTTTATTGCAAGAGAGATTTATGGCAATAATAGTTCAAATAATGTAGGAAATTGGATTGATACTCAATTTGGTGCCGGTTATATTATTAAAGTTTATAAAGGAGATCCTAGTTCTCCTCAGGCAGTACAATTATCTGCTGCTGGTTCTGGAAATAACGATACATGGTTCTTTGATTATTCTTCTGGCGTTCTTAATTTTAATGGATCTGCAGTTCCTGCTGGTGTCACTAATGATAATATCTATCTTGTCGGTTATCGTTATATTGGTGATCTTGGTGTAGTTACTGAAGGATCAAGTCCTACTTTCAGTAATGTTATATCTGGTATTTTGACTGCAGATGCATTTTATACTGGCATTGATACAAGTTCATCATTAGCAATCACACAAACACAAATATTAGGACCTTCTTCTATTACGATCGCACCATTCCAAGATGGTACAGTATTCATTGAAGGTGATTTACAAGTTAAAGGAACTCCAATTGGATTTGATACCGGAGGAATTTCTTTCTTTGATAACCAAGTTATTTTAACAGAAAATTCTATTATCTTCAATGCTCAAGAAGAAGATGAAGAACAACTTGATGGATCTGTTATTGGTATTGGTGCAACAGCAGTTAGAAAATTACTTCGTTATGAATATGATATTGATGCCTGGCAATCTAGTGTAAATTTTGGTGTTCAAGATCCAAATGATGGATTTTATGTTGGTTCGGATCAAGTTTTAAATGCAACTACTCTTGGAACTGGTGTTACTGCTTCTAGTTTAAGAAGTTTTGATCCAGGTGCTATTTCTGATAGACCTGAAGAGCAAGCACAACCAGAAGATTACATATTATATTATGATGTAACAGATGGTCAGTTAAAGAAAGATACTATCTTGAGTGCCGCTCTACAAGGTGCTCAAGGTCTTCAAGGTAATCAAGGACTTCAAGGTCTTCAAGGTAATCAAGGACTTCAAGGTCTTCAAGGTAATCAAGGACTTCAAGGTCTTCAAGGTAATCAAGGACTTCAAGGTCTTCAAGGTAATCAAGGACTTCAAGGTAATCAAGGTCTTCAGGGTCTTCAGGGACTCCAAGGTGTTGCTGGACCTGTTGAGGGTGATGTAGATCAAATCATTTATAAAAATACTTCAAATTTACCTACTGGTTCGGATAATCTTAGATTTATTAATGATCAAGATCTTTATGTTTCTGGAATCATTAGTGCAACTTCTTTAGAATTAGGTGAAGAAGGTCAAGCAATCATTATTACTAATGATTCTATCACTGGACCATCAACAATTACTATTGACCCTGCTGGTGTTGGAGATAATAGTGGTGCAGTAAGAATTCGTGGCGATTTGATTGTAGATGGTGATCAACTTGTTGTTAGTACTGGTGAACTTAATATTGATGATTTTCTTGTAGGAATTTCTAAAACTATTGGAGAAAATACTTTAATTGACGGATCTGGTATTGGTATTGGTTCTGCGAATATCAGAAAGACATTTACTTATAATTTCACATCAGATTCTTTGAGATCTAATATTAACTTAAGTGTTCCTGTAGGACAATCTTTTAAAGTTGGGACTAGTGCAGTATTATCCGAAACTTCACTTGGAGCAGGTGTTACAGATTCCAATTTAAGAAATTTAAATCCAGGTATTATTGATGATAGGGATCAATTAACTGGAGATATTCAGGGGCAAGATTATCTATTATTATATGATGTAAGTGACACTACTCTTAAGAAAGCAACAATTACTGACGTATCTATTCAGGGTGTTCAGGGAACACAAGGTCGTCAGGGTCGTCAGGGTAACCAAGGACTCCAAGGTAATCAAGGAACACAGGGTAATCAAGGTCGTCAGGGTAACCAAGGACTCCAAGGTAATCAAGGAACACAGGGTAACCAAGGATTAGGTGCTCAAGGTCTCCAAGGTTTACAAGGTAATCAAGGTCTCCAAGGTAATCAGGGATTGCAGGGTGCAGGATCTCAAGGTCTTCAAGGTCTTCAAGGCAACCAAGGTAATCAAGGTCTCCAGGGTAATCAAGGTCTTCAGGGTGTAGGTGCTCAAGGTCTTCAAGGTCTTCAAGGATTGAGTAATCAGGGTGTACAAGGTAATCAAGGACTCCAGGGCAATCAAGGTCTTCAAGGTCTTCAGGGTGGTATTGGAGATCGTGGTGGCATTAGATATGAATTTAATGAATCAACATCAGATACTGACCCAGGTTCGGGTAACTTCTCATACAATAGTACTTCTATCAGTGCAGTAACTGAAATTTATATTAGTAATTTCGATGATCTATCAAATAATCAGACTAATTGGTATAATGTCTGGGATGATACTGAAAATCCAGATAGGGGATACTTGTACTTTATATCTGCGGATATATTATCTGGAACTACTGTTAATATTTTTAGAATCGTTGATGCTAACGATATTGCTAGTGGATACTATAAAATAAAAGTACAACATATTTCTGGAGCTCTTCCTTCTAATGGAAGCATTTTAACACTTTTCCACACAAGAACTGGTATTCAAGGCGTTCAAGGTAACCAGGGTAACCAAGGAAATCAAGGTAATCAAGGTCTACAAGGTCTCCAAGGTAATCAAGGAAACCAAGGACTTCAAGGTAACCAAGGTCTTCAGGGTAATCAAGGATTGCAAGGTAACCAAGGTCTTCAAGGTCTTCAGGGAAATATTGGTAATCGTGGTGGAATTCCCTATTCTTATGCTGGAACTGGATCACCTTCTTCTGGTCAATTATCATACAATGTAGGTGTAACTTCCATTACTATACATGATTTTGATGCTTTAAATAATGATCAATCGGATTGGATTGAAAGTTGGGATGATACTGCATTAACTGGTGGTCTTAATAGAGGTTACATTTATATTACCTCAGCACTTTCTTCAGGTAACACAGTAAATATTTTTGAAGTATCTGGAGATATTACTGACAACGAAACTTCTTATACGATTCCAGTAAATCTTTTGAGTGGTACATCACCATCAATTAATGAGGAAGTTGTATTAACATTTACAAGATCTGGTGTCCAAGGTCTCCAAGGTAACCAAGGAAGACAGGGTAATCAAGGTCTTCAAGGTCTCCAAGGTTTACAAGGAAATCAGGGTCTTTCTGGTAAAACTGGTGAATCGGCAAATGTTTATATTTTTAATAGTTCTATAACAGGTGATCCTGGAATAGGTTCGGTTAGATTTAACAATGCTGATCAAAGTATTGCTACAGAATTTTATATTAGTGAGACTGATTATGATCAATTAGATCTTTCTGGATTTCTTGCTGGAATATCTAACTATGGATCACCAACTAGAAATGCGTTATGCAGAATAGCAGATTCTGGAAATGAAAATAATTATCATTTATTCGTAATTGGCAATGCTTCCGATCAAGGACAATATTGGTCTTTTGATATTCAAGAGTTTTACTATTCTTTTGGTGATTTTTCTAATTCTGATAGAGTATTTGTTAGTTTTTCATTAATAGGACCTCAAGGTCTTCAAGGTCTTCAAGGCAATCAAGGTAACCAAGGTCTCCAGGGTAATCAAGGTCTCCAGGGTAATCAAGGTCTCCAAGGTAACCAGGGTCTCCAGGGTAACCAAGGTCTTCAGGGTAACCAAGGTCTTCAGGGCAACCAAGGACTTCAAGGTAACCAAGGTCTTCAGGGCAACCAAGGTAACCAAGGTAATCAAGGACTTCAAGGTAACCAAGGTCTTCAGGGCAACCAAGGACTTCAGGGCAACCAAGGTAACCAAGGTAATCAAGGACTTCAAGGTAACCAAG